>SDBV01002783.1_pt1 | contig 26064 bp, 25 predicted proteins | sample 2277081 | NCBI WGS metagenome assembly SDBV01 (sample SAMN10402039, study PRJNA504765) | marine sediment metagenome | isolation source: marine sediment core GS10_PC15, 223 cmbsf | place: Arctic Ocean: Southern Knipovich Ridge | collected 2010 | reverse complement strand
GAAGACGCTCGCAGCCGAGCTAGGGGTAGCCGAGCGTTTCCATTTCATCGGCCGGGCAACGGATGAAGATTTGCCCGCCTACTATACAGCGTGCGATATCTTCACTCTTCCGTCGATAGCGGAGTCGGAAGCGTTCGGTTTCGTCCAACTTGAAGCCCACGCCTGCGGAAAACCGGTCGTCAGCACCAACCTGCCAACCGGGGTCCCCTATGCCAATCTTCATGGGGAAACAGGCTTGATTGTCGCACCAGAGGATCCGGAAGCGCTGGCTACCGCCCTCAACCTCCTGATCTCTGATGATGTTAAGAGAGGCAAGCTGGGAGCCCGAGCCAAGGAGCGAGTCGAGAGCGACTTCAGCATGGAGGCGATGGCCCGCGAGATCCTGCAAGCATATCAGGGGCTCTTGGCCCGTTGAGCCGCGCGCTTGGCCGGTCGGAACTGGATTTGCTATCCTTACGTCCTAATGAGAACAGTCGAATGGTCCGATGGTCGAGTCAAAATGATCGACCAGACGATACTCCCAGGAACTGAAGAGTATATATATTTTGACAGCTACCTCGATGTAGCCGGCTCCATCACCACGATGAAGGTCCGCGGGGCGCCGGCCATCGGCGTCACTGCCGCCCTGGGTCTGGCCCTGGCCGCGACCGAGTCGACCGCCTCGACGACCGCCGGCACTATCACGGAGCTGAGAGAAGCGGCAAAAGTGCTGGGGGCCACCCGCCCGACAGCGGTCAATCTCTTCTGGGCCATCTCCAGGATGATGTCGGTGGCTGAGGCCAATACTGATAAGAACTTATCCGACTTCCGAGATATCCTGGTTAACGAAGCTGTCCACATCCAGGAAGAGGATGTCGCCCGCAACCAGAGTCTAAGCGAATTCGGCGCCTCCCTTATCGAGGATGGGGACAACGTCTTGACCCACTGTAACGCCGGCGCCCTGGCTTGCGCCGGCTGCGGTACGGCCATCGGAGTCATCACGGCAGCCTGGGAACAAGGCAAAAAGATCCACGTTTATGTCGATGAGACCAGGCCCCGCCTCCAGGGAGCGAAATTGACCGCCTGGGAATTAAAGCGCGCCGGAGTGCCGATGACATTGATCACCGACAACATGGCCGGCCATTTCATGCAGCTGGAAAAAGTCCAAAAAGTCGTAGTTGGAGCCGATCGGATAGCCGCCAATGGCGATGTCGCCAATAAGATCGGTACATATACTGTCGCGGTACTGGCGCAGGCGCACAATATTCCATTCTACGTAGCCGCACCCACATCGACGATCGATTTGAATATTCCCGATGGCGCGCACATCCCTATTGAAGAAAGGGCCGAAGATGAAGTAACTGTCATCGGCGGCACGCGTTTGGCGCCGGAGGGGGTACAAGTGGCCAATCCGGCCTTCGATGTCACTCCGAACAGCTTGGTGGCGGCAATCGTAACTGAGACCGGAGTAGCCCGGCTTCCCTATCTCAAAACACTGGCGGCGGCCGTCGGAGACCGTAACTCCGCGGCCGATACCGGCCGCTCTTAGACCTTCTCCCGGATGGAAAGATAAGAGAAATGGTCAATCCTTTCGGTTTGACGATCGGAATATTCCTTCTCATCGGTGTCGGCGTTGTCAGCCGCCGGGTGGGATTACTCCGATTCGAGGACCGCGTCGCCCTCAACAATATCATCATCTTTCTCTGCCTCCCTGCCCTGATCTTCAGCGCGGCCAGAGAGGCCCCCTTGGAACCATCGCTACTATTGATCTCGGTGGTCTCATTGGCCATCGGCCTCGTGACCCTACTCATAGGTTACGGCCTGGCCCGCCTGGCCCGCCTTCAAGGTCCTCTACTCGGTGCGTTCTTACTGGCTTCGGGAGTCGGGAATACCGGCTACTTAGGCTACCCGTTGACCCAGGCCTTGTTCGGAAAAGAACATCTAGTGAAGGCGGTTTTTTTCGATATCTTTGGCACCGTGATCCTCCTCTTCACAGCCGGTATATACTTCGCAAACAAATACGGGCGCTCGTCCGGCAGCGCCTCCCGGCAGGCGGCCCTATACGCGGCACCGAATCTGGCTGGACTCGTCCTGGGTTTCATCGTCACGGACATACAGCTGCCGGGCTCCCTCCAGCTGGCCATCAACTCTCTGGCCGAAGCGACCACCGCCGTAATCATGCTCTCCATCGGCGTTTCCTTAAGCGCCCGCTTCGGCCGGCGCCTCGGGTCGGTAACATTACTGACGGTCCTTAAGCTGGCCGTGATGCCGCTCGTAGCGCTCGCCATACTCCTCGTGCTTGACCTGCCCTCTATCGTTGGCGGCGTTGTCCTTCTGCAGTCCTCAATGCCCGTCGCCTTGATGACCTTTGTCATCGGCGACAAATATGAACTGGACCGCGATTTCCTTTCCGGAGCCATATTGATCAGCACTGTTCTTAGTATGCTGACCATCCCGGGCTGGCTCGGGATTGCCTCGCTACTATCAATATAGTAGCCTTTGGCTATGCCCGCTTACTTCTCTGCGCTTCTAGATCTTCTCTACCCGCCGCGCTGCCCGGCTTGCAGACGCCTCTCGGGCGAGCTCTTATGTGATGCGTGCCTTCCGGAATTGGAGTCGATCTGTGGCCCGATCTGTAACCACTGCGGCAGGCCCCGGTCCGTCTCTAGCGACCACTGTCCCGACTGCGTCGCGGAGACACAGTATTTTTTATGGGCCCGCTCAGCGTGGATCTTCTCCGGGCCGGGACGCGAGATAATATATGACTTCAAATACCGAAATAACACGCGTCTGACCGAAGCCTTGGCGGAGAGACTGCTCCCTTTCGCCGGCTCGAGCGACGCAATCACTTGGATACCATTGGCCCGTTCGAAGAAGTGGGTCCGCGGCTATAACCAAGCGGAACTTTTAGGTCGGAGACTGGCGCGCCAAACCGGACTGCCGGCAGCCGCCTTCTTGAAAAGAATCCGCCGCACGGTAGACCAGAGCCGCCTCTCACCCGAGGAGCGACGAAAGAACGTCCACAATGCCTTCGCCCTCTGCCCCGGGACGAACGTGACCGGGCTGGCTGTCCTTCTGGTCGACGATGTTCTTACGACCGGTTCGACCGGTTCCGAATGCGCCCGCGTCCTCATGGAGGCCGGGGCCAAAGCGGTCCATATGGCCACTCTGGCACGAGCTCTCTAGGGGTCAGGTCTGGTTTTGTTGCGTAAGCTCGTAACCTGCGAAATGCAACAAAACCAGACCTGACCCCACAATAAGAAAAACTTAACCTGTACCAAGATATAGTATCGCGGCTCTTTAGCGACACCGATATCTTCCATAACGATGGCCAGTGGAGGTAAGCGAGGTTGAAAATGAGTCCCGATTCCAGCATAGCCCGCAAGCCGGGAGAGCACTGTGATACGCCGACGCGGCAACGCGCCGATCTCAACGAATTGAAGGCGGTAATCGCTCGCGGCGATTACCATGTCCCCTCTCGAGAGATCGCTAAAATAATGTTGTCCTCAAGCGTTTTCCACCACCGAAAACATGGGTAGAGGCTAATTACGAGGTGTACGCGGCGAGACTTGGCAAGGGCCGGCTCTTTGTGATAGTTTCGCAACGTTAACAAGCGTGACCCTGTAGTGAAACCGCTCTTCGCGAACGTCAAGCAGGCAATACGTGCGCAATGCCAGTTGGAGGTACTCGTGGATATACAGATCAAGGGCATCAATACTGATGTCACCCCTAACATCAAAGATTACGTCACTGAAAAAGTAGGTAAACTCGATAGATTCCTTGGGAGCCAGATAACTTCGGTCGAAGCTAAGTTCGAGCATGAACGCAACCCCAGTATTGCGGCCAGCGAAAAGGTCGAAGTGACCATCTACACTCATGGTCCCATTATACGTGCCAAAGACTCCGCAACCGATACCCACGCGGCCATCGATCGCGTAGTCGATAAGCTGGAACGACAGATCGACAAATATAAAGAGAAAATGTACCGGAGTTCCACAAGTCACCGGCTGGAAAACCATAAACAGGAGGAGACGCCAATGACGACTGAGGCCGTAGCCGAGATAGTTAGAATCAAGCAAGTATCAATGAAGCCGATGACAGCATCGGAGGCAACCCTCCAGATGGACCTGCTCGGACATGAGTTCTTCGTCTTCAAAAACTCAGACAGTGACGAGATCAACGTTGTCTACAAGCGTCACGATGAGAATTACGGCCTGATCGAGCCGCTTCTCTGAATCTGATCGTCACACGGCCTATTAAGTCAAACACGACCATACTACCATTGTGCTACGCACAACGCCCTCTCACTGGCGTTTTATTTCTCGCTAGCGGTCTATTTGGCTGATTTGCCAGCTTAGCCATTGACAGGGCTGGTATTCTTCGCTAGCCTATCCTCAAAATCGAAGTCGATCGACAGTGAATTAAGACGCAATAGTCGTAGTTGGGGTAATCGCCGGTTAAGACCGGTAATCGTAGCAAGGATAGCGTATGAACTCGGAGTCACCTGTCGTCAATCGGGAAGAGATCGAACGCATTCTCTGCCAAATAGCGGAAATAGATGCCGCTCGAATCGTCTACAATCTAGATAACGAGATAGACGAATTGCACATCCTGGCTTCCAATGCCAAGGGACCGCGCCAGATAGTGCGCGATGTGGAATCGGTGCTCATGGCCAGGTTCGGCATCGCTGTTGACCACAAAAAGATCAGTATCGCTCAGATCGGCGACATCGGCCCGGTCGCCAAGGAGACACCTCCGTCACCGGCCCGCCTCAAGATAGCCGGCATCAATATTGAGATAAATGGGCACGAGGCCACTTTCGAAGTAAACCTATCTCGGAACGGGACAAACCAGGCTGGAACCGCGACCGGCCCCAGCTCGCAGAACGGACGACTCCGGCTGGCGGCGCTGGCGGCGCTGGATGCAGCCCGCAAATACGCCCCGGCCGAACAAAACTATTCGCTCGAACACATATCATTAGTACCGTCGAACCACGGCAAAGTCGCCTTGGTCTGCGTTTCAACTATGACGCGCGGAGGCGAAGAAGCTTTCGCCGGTTCAGCTGTAGTCAAATTCAACGAGGGGGACTCGATTGTTAAAGCGACATTGGCCGCGATCAATCGTCACTTAGTCCTGGAATCATGATTATCTGATTTGGGGACCGACATCCGGTAGGAATCGCTATTCAATGAGCGGAGCGAATACTCCTTTCCAATACTAGCGGCTTGGGAAGAGACTTCCAAAACAAAGGAGGAACTCTTCCATGAAAACAAGGATCATCGTTTTGCTTTCGAGCCTCGCGGCTCTGATTCTCGGTGGCGGCGCCGGCTGGCGCTGGTAAGTATTTTTTTTTGGATGTCGGTCCCCATTTTTTTTAGGTTTGCATATGCCGTCAGCATTGAGGATATATATTGGCTCGACTGCCGGGGCCACTGCCGGGTTCGGTGCCTGGTTTGTTCTCGGTGACTTCAACGTCCCCTGGCAGGCTTTTCTCTTTTTCAGTCTACTGGTCTTTTTGGCCGAGAGCTTCTGCATTGACCTGCCTAAGGCGGGGGCCGTCTCCATCACCTTCACGATAATTCTGGCGGCGATGGTTCTCTACGGTCCCGCACTGGCCGCCCTTTCGTCTGTATTCGCAGCTTTTATTTGGCGAGATATTAAGCAAGGAACGGAGCCGATCCGGTGGATCTTCAACGGTTCTCAATATGCCCTCTCAGCCACGGCGGCCGGTTGGGCGTATATAAGCACCGGTGGAGTCATCCTCACCGAGGCGGAACGGGGGTTCAACCTGACCGACTTCCCCTTCCTGCTAGTACCGATCGCCCTCTCGGTAGCCGCCTTCTTCCTCACCAATACTTTACTTGTCTCAATCGCTATCGGATTGGCGGAGAAAATGCGGCCCCTCGACGTTTGGCTGATAAACGTCCGCTGGGCCATACCTAACTTTTTTACTCTGGCGCCGTTGGGCCTGGCCATCGCCGAGATATTTATGGCCGCCGGGTACATCGGGGTCACATTGATCTTCCTGCCGCTAATCGTGGCGCGTCAGACATTCCAAGTCTATATGCGTCTCAGGGGGACATATCTGGGCACGATCCAGTCGCTCATCGCCGCGCTTGAGGCAAAAGACCCGTATACGCGAGGTCACTCCGAGCGGGTCGCGAAATTGTCCGAGATCATCGGCCGGAAACTGAAGCTGGGCGAGGAGGACCTCGAAACATTGAGGTACGCCGGAGTCCTCCACGATATCGGCAAGGTGGGCACCGCCCGATACATACTACGCAAACCCGGCAAACTCACCGCAGACGAACGCCAGCGTATCCGGCTCCATCCCGAAGCGGGAGCACTGATCTTGCGTGAAGTCAGCTTTTTGAACCGGGTAGTGCCGGTCATATTCCACCATCATGAACGCTATGACGGAACAGGATATGTCGACGGGATCGCCGGGGAAGAGATCCCGCGCTTGGCCCGAATCCTAGCCGTTGCCGACGCGTACGACGCTATGACCTCTCCCCGCCCTTACCGCGCCAGGTTGCCGAAAGAGGCCGCCTGCCAAGAACTGATAGATTGCAGCGGCAGCCACTTCGACCCCCAGATAGTCGAGACTTTTCTCCGGGCGATCGAGTACACACCCGATAAGCCAGCGGTACCGGAAGGACAGTTGCAGTTCCATGAAGTCTGAGCGCACATTTCTCACTTTCATCAACCTGATCATCCTGGCCGCGGGGCTGACCCTGCTGGCTACGGAGGCGCGTGCGGTCGACCTGAGCGAGGTCTCTTTGCTGGCCCTGGTAGTCTTCATGATCATTGTCGCCCTAATCCGCATCGCCGATGTCGAGTTACCCCAGGGCGACCGGGTCACTCTCGATGCCGCCATAGTCGTGGCCACCGCTCTCTTGTTCGCGCAACCGGCTGTTTTGATCATTGCCGCCGGAGGCATCATTATCGCCGAGGTCAGCCGCGACCAGAGCAGCGGCTTCAAAAAAATACTTCTGCCCGTCGCCCAGAGATCGATCATCATCTTCGTCGCCAGCCTGTGGATGGGCGGAAGATATGTCACGGCCTCCGACCCGGACCGAACCTTGAACTTGCTCGGCCCGGACCTCATTTGGGCTCTCGCTTTGTGTGTCACTTTCTTTGTCCTGGAGATAGTCTTCGACCAATTCTCGATGAGCCAGCGTCGCTCGCTCCCCTTCACGCCGGCATTTCTGGGCTCGTTGACATTGATCGGACCTGTCTACTTCTCCCTCGCCTCCATCGGTATCCTGATGTCGATCATGTACCCTTCGATGGAGCTCTGGGGCGTATTCCTCTTCGGGCTGCCGCTCGTGGTCGTCCACTACTCGTTCGAGCTTGTCTTGAGCATCAAGAACACCTACCGGCATACGATTTCGGCTTTGACGCGGGCTATCCAGGTCGAAGACTACCACCAGCGAAGCCATAGCGAGCGGGTGGCCGATCTGTCTATCAACATAGGGCGAGAGCTCGGTTTCCATGGCGAGCGCCTGGAGTCGCTTGGCTATGCGGCCCTCCTCCATGATATCGGCAAGCTCGGTCTCGACATCGATTCCTTCGATGCGCTTCTCGATTCCAAGCGGGCCGATGACGGGATCGTGCCCCACGCCCAGATCGGCGCCGAGATACTCGAGCAAGTTGAATTCCTAGAGCAATTCGCCGATATCGTCCGGAAACACCACTTGCCGTATAGGGGCGGCCCGGACGCCGATAGGCGTCATCCGTTAGAAGCAAGGATAGTTGCCCTGGCCAACTATTTCGACCAGTTGACCCAGACGGCTCTGGCCGAGCGCCGCCTCACCTCCAACCAGGCCGTCGCCAGAATAAAAAAGGAGTCTTTTAATTTCGATCCGAAAGTGATCAGGGCCCTGATCAATGTCTTAAAACGCCAACAGAGGCTCGTCGTCCCCGCCTGGTAAATGTTACTCGAAGTCATTATTGCCGCGATCATCGTCGGCCTGATCGCCGGGGGCAGTCTGCCCCGCCTCAACGACCTGGAGCTGCGAGGTTCGGGGCTGATCTTCCTCGCGCTCGCCGCCCAGCTGGGTCTGCCGGCGATCGGCCGGCTCAACCCGGAAGCAGCGCCGGCCGTCTTGGTCGCCTCCTTCGTCCTCCTCCTAGTGGCATTGCTCATTAACGAAAAAACTCTGGCGATCGTGGTGATGGCCACCGGAGTCTTCCTGAACTTGGCCGTGATCGCGGCCAACAGCGGCATGCCGGTCAAAGCGGAAAGCCTCCCGGCGGCCGCCGTCGACCTGGTCCACATCCCCATCTCGGAGGCGACACGGTTGTCGTGGTTGGGGGATATAATAATCTGGCCGCTGCCCGGGGTGCTCAGCGGTTTGGTCAGTCTCGGCGACCTTTTCTTAAGCGCCGGGGTCTTCATACTCATCTATGAGGGCATGATGTATAAGGGAAAGAGGCGCAAGCGCCGAGTCAGGCAGGAAAACACCTGATTTATCGACTACGGTATTGGTGCTAGAATCATCGCTATGCGAAATCTATTCTCGAAAGCCATGCGCTTCGGCGAAGGCAGAAAATTCAAGGCCCTAGAAGAGCAAGTCGCTACCATCAACGAATGGGAACCGGAGATCTCCGCGCTCAGCGATTCCGAGTTGCAGGCGAAGACACCCGAGCTCCGTGCTCGAGTGGAGGAAGGCGAGACCCTCGAAGAACTGCTGCCGGAAGCCTTCGCCGTCGTCAGAGAAGCGTCCAAGCGCGTGCTGAAAATGCGCCACTTCGATGTTCAACTGATGGGTGGTATCGTCCTCTTTCAAGGGAATATCGCCGAGATGAAAACCGGTGAAGGGAAGACCGTCGTCGCCACATTGCCGGTCTACCTGGAAACGCTGGCCGGAGAAGGCGTCCACATCATCACCGTCAATGATTACCTGGCAAAACGCGATAGCGAGTGGATGGGCCAACTCTATGAATGGCTCGGGCTCAAAGTCGGACTCTTGCAGAACCAGATGGAACCTACGCTCCGCCGCGCAGCCTACCAGGCCGATGTCACCTACGGCACCAACAGCGAGTTCGGCTTTGACTACCTAAGAGACAATATGTCCGTCGACGCCCGCGAGATGGTCCAGCGCGGCCATCGTTTCGGCATCGTCGACGAGGTCGATAGCATTCTGATCGATGAAGCCCGGACGCCACTCATCATCTCCGGCGCAGCCGAGAAAGCAGCCGACATTTATCAATCATTCGCTAAAATCGTACCCCGCCTCAAACGCGGCGAGGATTATGAGGTCGACGAGAAACTAAAGACCGTGGCCGTAACCGAGGAGGGCGTAGCCAAGGTAGAAAAGGCATTGAACATCGACAATCTTTACGACCATACGAGCAGCCAGCTGGTCAACCATCTCAACCAAGCTCTTAAGGCGCACGGCCTCTTCCGTAAGGATGTCGACTACGTGATAAAAGACGGCGAGGTCATTATCGTCGATGAATTCACCGGACGATTGATGGAGGGACGCCGCTACAGCGAGGGCCTCCATCAATCGATCGAGGCCAAGGAAAAGGTCAGAATCCGCGAAGAAAACCAGACCTTGGCGACGATCACATTGCAGAACTACTTCCGCATGTACGACAAGCTGGCCGGGATGACGGGGACAGCGGCCACAGAAGCCAACGAGTTCCGCGAGATATATAAGCTGGAGACCGTAGTGATCCCGACAAATATGCCGATGATCCGCGACGACGCGCCGGATCGTATCTATAAAACAGAGAAGTCCAAATTTGCCGCGGTCATCGAGAATATCGTCACCCGTCACGAAAACGGGCAACCGGTCCTGGTCGGCACGATATCGATCGAGAGATCGGAAATCCTCAGTCGTCTGCTGGTGAAGCGGGGCGTCAAACATGAGGTCCTCAACGCCAAACAGCATGAACGCGAGGCGGAGATAGTCACCCAGGCCGGACAGCCCGGGGCCGTCACCATCGCCACGAACATGGCCGGCCGCGGAACGGATATCGTCCTTGGCGAAGGCGTCGTTGGCTCCGGTGGCCTGCACGTCTTGGGGACCGAGCGCCATGAATCGAGACGGATTGACAACCAGCTCCGGGGCCGTTCTGGCCGCCAAGGCGATCCGGGCTCATCGCAATTCTATATCTCGCTCGAAGACGACCTGATGCGCCTCTTCGGCCAGATGGATCGCCTCGGAGGCCTCATGGAGCGACTCGGTATACCCGACGACGTCCCCATCGAACACAGCATGGTCAGCCGCTCGATCGAAACGGCCCAAAAACAAGTCGAGGGACAGAATTTCGAGGCGCGAAAACATGTCCTGAAATACGATGATGTCATGAACAAGCAGAGAGAATTGATTTACGAACAGCGGAATCAGGTGCTCTTTGGCGAAGATATCGAGGAGCAAAGCCGGGAGATCCTCGGCGGCCTGGTAGAAAATTACGTCGAAACCTTCACCGATCCGACGATCGATCCGGAAGATTGGGATTGGGAAGGTTTGACGGCCGCGTTCAATCAACTTCAGCCCGAACACATCACTCAAGAGGAGCTGGAGGAGTTCATCGCGCCCGATGACGTCGTCGAGTTCTTAGCCGAAAAAACCCTTGTTTTCTTTGACGAGCGAACGGAGGAGCTGGGGCTGGAATTATTTAAAGAGTTACAAAAGTCAGTTCTGCTGCAGGTAGTCGATACCAAATGGCGCGAACATCTCTACGAGATGGACTACCTGCGCGAAGGAATAGGGCTGCGGGCCATCGGCCAGCGCGACCCCCTCATTGAATACCAGACCGAAGGCTACGCGATGTTCCAGGCGATGATCGAGAGCATCCAAGAGGATTTCGCCCGCTACATCTTCCACGCTCAACTCGTGGAGGAGACGCACCAGCAGGTGGAAGCGGTAACCGAGGGTCGGGGAGAATCACCCGCTGCAGCGGCGGCCTCGCAGCCGGCTCCCAAGGCCACCGGCCCCAAGAACGCCGGTGGGGCCAAGGTCGGCCGGAACGACCCGTGTATCTGCGGCAGCGGCAAGAAGTATAAGAAATGTTGCGGAGCATAGGCCCGTGATCGAAGACAGAAAAGATCGGATCGCAGAGTTACGGCGCAAGCTGGGGTCAATAAAGGAGTATCTTTGACCTCAGTGGCAAACGTCGCGAGATAGAGGCGCTTGAGACCGAGGCCGCCCGCCCCGACCTCTGGTCGGACCAGGAAGCGGCGCAAAAAACGACCCGCAAACTCTCTCAACTTAAAGAAGAGGTCGAGGCCTTTGACCGAACGGCCCGGGAGCTCGATGACGTCGAGGTCTTAAACGAACTGGCCGTCGCCGAGGATGACGAGGCCTCCGCGACTGAAGTCCTCGAAGGCCTCGAGAAGGCCGATGCCGACCTGGACGGACTCGAAAAGTACCTCTGGTTCTCCGGCAAACTCGATAGCCACGGAGCTATCTTGATGGTACATACAGGCGCCGGCGGCACCGAATCCCAGGACTGGACGAATATGTTGCTACGAATGTACTTGCGCTGGGCCGACTCCGAAGGCTATCAGGTCGCCATCAACGAAGTTTCGGCCGAGGAGAGTGTCGGAATCAAGAGCGCGACGATCACGATCGACGGACCATATGTCTACGGACTCCTGAGGGCGGAAAAAGGGGTACACCGGTTGGTGCGCATCTCCCCCTTCGATGCAGCCAAGCGGCGGCACACCACTTTCGCTTCAGTCGACATTGTCCCGGCCATTGAGGACGAGATCGAAATCACGATCGATCCGCAAGATCTACGCATCGACACCTACCGGGCGAGCGGGGCCGGCGGTCAACACGTCAACGTCACCGACTCGGCGGTACGCATAACTCACCTCCCAACGGGAATAGTCGTCCAATGCCAAAATGAAAGATCACAGTTCCAAAATAAAGAAACAGCGCTTAAAATACTAAAAGCGCGCCTTTACGAGCATGAGCAGGCGCGACGAAACGAAGAACTGGAAGCGGAGCGCGGCGAGAAGAAGGACATCGCCTGGGGCAGTCAGATACGGTCGTACGTGCTCCATCCATATACGATGGTGAAAGACCATCGGACAAATGTGGAGAAAGGCAACGCCCAAGGGGTGCTCGATGGGGACCTTAACGAGTTCATCACGGGCTGGCACCGCTGGAGACTAAAGGGAGATGTGGCGTGAGAGTCGAGACAGAAGTTGACCGGGGCGAATTAGTATCGGAACTTGAGGCCAAAGCCTTAAACATCCGACGAGACATCATCAAGATGACGGGGCTGGCTGGCTCGGGACACCCCGGCGGCAGCCTGTCCGCGGCCGACATCGTAACCGCTATCTACTTTCACGCCCTCCGTCATGATCCCAAGAATCCCAAGTGGAAAGAACGCGACCGGTTCATTCTCAGCAAAGGCCACGCGGCGCCGGTCCAATACGCGGCCCTGGCGGAAGCCGGGTATATCGAACGCAACCTTCTCTGGACATTGCGCAAGTTTCGCAGCCCCCTCCAAGGCCATCCCGACATGAGGAAGGTGGCCGGCGTCGAAGTGTCGACCGGCTCCCTTGGTCAAGGACTGGCCATAGGCTGCGGTATGGCGCTGGCGGGCCGGCTCGACGGCGCAGACTATTCAGTCTACACCCTGATGGGTGACGGCGAGAGCCAGGAAGGTGAGGTCTGGGAGGCAGCGATGATGGCCGCCCACTACAAGCTGGACAATTTAATAGCCATCACCGACTACAACGAGCTGCAGATAGACGGCCACCTCTCGGAGATCAAAGATATCTGCCCGGTGCCCGACAAATGGCGGGCTTTCGGCTGGGACGTCCTATGTGTCGACGGCCACAACATGGAGGAGATAGTCGCCGCCCTCGATGAGGCGAAGGCAATCAAGGGCCGGCCGGTCATGATAGAGGCGAAGACGGTCAAGGGCAAAGGGGTCTCCTTCATGGAGAACCGGGTCGAGTGGCACGGCGTCGCCCCCAACAAAGAACAGATGGCCGCCGCCCTGATAGAACTCGGGGTCGACGACTGGGCTGCCTGGTAGTCAGCGGACCCACCTTTTTCGCGCGTTTCACGTTTTCTTGAATACCCAGCTCAGAATAGGAGAAATAGGTATTGGGACTTCAAGAAGGTGAGGTGACCCGCGATGACGAGATTAAACTGGTTGGACTGGACGGCTTTCGTCCTTTTGATCGTAGGCGGTCTGAATTGGGGACTGGTTGGTTTCTTTAATTTCAACCTAGTCACAGCGATTTTTGGCGCCGCTTTCGGTGGAGTAATATTCGCAATAGTCGGCCTGGCGGCCATCTATAGCATCTACTCGCTCACCAAGGTCGGGACGATGGCTCAAATGAGACCGGGCGAGAAGAAGGACGAAACACACATGCGTCGCGCGGCTTAAGCACATTTGATCAACAAAACAGAACGGGCGGCTCAGGCCGCCCGTTTTCTTACAGTTGGAAACCAGGCAACGCACCTGCTAAAATAAGCGCTGCTCTTTGGGGGATCGTCTAGTGGTAGGACGCGAGATTCTGGTTCTCGTTGGGAGGGTTCGAATCCTTCTCCCCCAGCAAAAACGAGAACGCTGTGCAGCGGCTAGGCGCCCGCGGAGGCCGTCTCGACCTCACCGGGCAACTTCCCGCGAAACGATGTGAACCTGAACGACAACAGAAAGGTTACAAAGATCATGGCCGCCGAAACCAGGAAGGTCGTCGGCCCTAGTAGCACGTATAGGAATCCTCCGAGGATCAAGCCGATGATGCTGGCCAGGCTTCCGGAGCTGCTCGCGAGGCCCTGAACGGCGCCTTGATGCTCCTCTCCAGCCTGCTTCGAGAGAATGGATAAGAACGACGGCCACATCAGGCCGGTGCCGATCGAAAAGAGCGCGACCGCAACAAACAAGGTAATGATGTTGGCCGAGAGCAGCAGTACAAAACTGGCCCCGAGGACCGCGTTCCCAAAAATGCAGAGAGTTGCGTCTGAGTACCTTTTGGAGACACGCGCCAGAACCGGACCCTGAACGATCACTCCGATGGAACTCAGGACTGCAAAGAAGATCCCCATTTGGACGATGGACCATTCCAACGCTTGAATGGCATGAACAGGAAAAGCCGTATAGAAAATATTGAATCCCAGGAACATGGCAAAGTAGACGATTAAGAGATATGGGATATTCTCGATCTTCAATATCTCTCTTGGAGTCATCTTCTTCACAGAGCCGTTCACCCGGGCTCCTTCCGTCCTCGCACTACCCTCCGCCACCTGCGGCGGCCTCGATTCCTTAACGCGAAAGAAGATGATCGGCAAAGTGACTGCGGAAATGACCAATGCTGCCAGGACCGGCAGTGTTGCGCCCAGAACCGTGGCCCCCAACACACCGGCCAGCGCCGGCCCGATGGTAAAACCGAGGTTTTGGGCCACGCCCAACCGCCCAAAGTTCTTGCTGCGCTCTTTCTCGGTGGTGATGTCGGCCAGATAGGCGTTGGCTACGGAAACATTGCCGCCGGTGAAACCATCCAAGGCCCTCGCCGCGAAAATGACCAGCAGCGGCACGGTCAAGGCAAACTTGCCTAAAACCGCGGAGTTGCTCTCGAAAAGCGCGGTCGTCGGCAAGAATAGCGCCGCCAGGAATATGACCCAGGCAATGAGCGTCCCGGCGTGACTGATGAGTAGAATATTCTTGCGCCCGTATCTGTCCGACCACCGGCCCAGGATCGGTGCGCCAATCAGCTGGAACGCGGAGTAGGTGGCGCCGATCACACCATAGATGATCGCATTTCCCCCGAACTCCGTCACCAGGATGACAAGAAGAGGAAGAACGATGCTGAAACCCAGCGTTCCGACAAAAGTGACGAGCAGAATGGGAAAGAGGGCGGCCCTTCGAGTGAGTTCCATAGAAGAGCATCTTAGCACACGATTAGAGTCAACCGTCCGTCCTTACCGGCCTAAACGCTGCCGCGAGCGAGGAGCAGAAACTACGCGGACCTGCTTGGCTCGTGATAGGTCACCCGGTTGCGACCGTGACGTTTCGCGGCCAGTAAGGCCGCATCGGCTTTGTCTATCAGCCCATCTCGCTCCTCGGCGCCAGCCGGGAAATCCGCGACGCCGCAGCTGATCGTCAAGCGTACGCGCTCATTATTCACCGGATCTCGAAGTTCAATCGCCGCAACCTCTCGACGCAACCTTTCTGCGGCGGCGATGGCCGCCACGGCGCCGGTTGCAGGTAGAGCTACGATAAACTCGTCGCCGCCATAACGGGCCGCGTAATCGATGGAACGAAAGACCCGCCGTATCGCCGCGGCCAGCTCTTTAAGCGCAGTGTCGCCAAGCTTGTGTCCGTGCATATCGTTTACTTCTTTGAAGTGGTCGATGTCGAGCATCAGCAAACTCAAGTTCTCTCCATAACGACGCCCCCGCTCGAGTTGTCCATCGAGCCACGAGTGAAAGTGACGATGATTAAAGAGCCCGGTCACGCCGTCCGTGTCGGCTTCTCGGCCCAGCCTGGCGCTTAGCGCCGTCAATTCGTCGTTCCGCCGTGCCAAGCTGAGCGCCGCCAGGCCGATAAATGACATGGACACAACAATGGCCGAGATGATGACTACGATAATGGCTGTCAACCTTTTAAACGGGACCTCGATTTCATCAGTCCGCAAATACAACTCATAGACACCGGCACGTTCCCCGTCCATAGATAAAGGAACGTGAACCTCGAGTAGGCGGTTAAAACGGTTGCGCTCGTCAACCCCGTCGACATCGACAAACGAGAAATGCGGCTCGTCGCGGCGTATTACCCGGCGCCGCTCGGTGGTCGCCGCCGCCCGATGCCCGATCTCGGTCGGGTCGGTTGAAAACAAGATGGTCGTACCGCCGGTATCCCAGATGCGCAACTCGACCAAATCGCTGTCGGCCATGACCTCCTCTATGTGGTGCTTTAGCTCCCGGTAATCTTCGCCGAATATCGGCTCGGTCATCTGTTCGGGCTCGATGTGGTGGCCGACTACGCCTTGGACTTCACTGGCCTGCGCCAAGGCAAAGGACTTGACCATCTCGGACTTGGCCAGGTCACTAACGCGCAGCCCGAAATAGATTGAAAGAGCGAGAATACCGATGATGCAGAAATAGCCGACCGCGAGAATCTTTTTATTGGCAAAAATCCGGAGAGTCAATGGCCCTCATGGAGCCTCCTTTGTTAAACTTGTATATCATATAGCATGATTCGGTGCTTGAGCAGCACTTCTTTAGAAGCAAGCCCTGCTATTATTAAGGAAGTATTTCTCTTTGCCGATAAGACACTCACAAACGCTTATCTGCCGGCGCGGATCGTGAGAGAGGGTGTTGATGGCTACTGATTTAGAGATAGCAGACAGAAAAGTGAATCTCCTGAGTTTTGTGGATGAGAAGAAATATCTGCTCTCCATTTTCGACTCCGCCTTCGAGGGCCTCATGATCCACGAAAACGGTTTGATCATCGACGCCAACGCCGCCCTCTCCGATCTCAGTGGGTTCTCACGCGATGAACTGATCGGTATGTCGGGATTCAAACTGTTGACACCAAAGTCTGCAGAGATCGTCAAAGAAAAGATGTCCTCAGGCTCCGAAGCCCCTTATGAAGTGGTCGCCCGCCGGCGCGACGGTAGCGAGATAGCGGTTGAGCTCTGCGCGAAAGAAACCCATGTCGAAGGCAAGGCCTACCGGATAGTGGCGATTAGAGATATTTCAGATAAGAAAAAGGCCGTCGAAGAATTGAGACAGAGCGAAGAGCGCTTCCGCGTGCTCGTCGAGGCGTCCTCGGAATGCATCTGCAAGATAGACTTAGACGGCCGATTCCAATATATGAGTCCAGCCGGCCTGCGGGCGCACGGCCTGAGCCAGGAATGCGAGATAGCCGGGCGCCGCTGCGAAGAGCTTGTTGAGCCTCAATATCGAGGCATACTCGAAGAAAGCCTGCGACATGCCCGTAGCGGGCTGACCCAAACATTCGAATACGAGAGTCAAACGGTCCTGGGCGTCAGGTGGTTCGAGAGCATCCTTACGCCCCAACTTAACGGGAACGGACAGGTGGTTGGGTTCATTAGACTCTCCCGCGATATCCATGACCGCAAGTTGGCCGAGAAGAAGCTCCATGAAAGCTGGAATGCCCTCAGCCGCACGCTGAAAGGGACGGTCGAAGCCCTCTCTTCGACAGCGGGATTACGCGATCCCTATACGGCCGACCACCAACGAAGAGTTGCTAAACTGGCGAATGCTATCGCCGAACGGTTGGGCTTCGATGAGCGAGCCTGCGAAGGTATCAAAGTTGCCGGCGCCCTCCACGATCTCGGGAAGATCTACGTGCCGGCTGAGATACTTAGTAAGCCGGGCATCCTCAACGAGTTCGAGTTCAAGATCATCCAGGCCCATGCCCAAGCCAGTCACGATATACTTAGAAGAATCGACTTTCCCTGGCCGGTGGCCGAGGCCGTCCTCCAGCATCATGAGCGCCTTGATGGTAGCGGGTACCCAGCGGGGTTGTCGGGAGACGAGATAACGATCGAAGCCAAGATCGTTGCTGTCGCCGATGTCGTCGAGGCAATGTCATCCCGCCGCCCATACCGGGCGGGGTTAGGACTACCGCGGGCCTTGAATGAGATCTCGATGAACAATGGACGCCTATACGACGAGGATGTCTCACAGGCCTGCCTCGAACTCTTCGTTGATGATGGCTTTGACTTCCGTGAAAAGCCGGCGGGGTCGGCTGCCGAATAGACCATGCCTTTCGATTGCCTCGCAAACGATAGCAAGGTACCGTTTCCCTAATAGTCGACTACAGGAGGCATTCGTCAATGGAACAGCATGTGAAAATCATCGGCATCATTTACATCGTCTGCGGAGCCTTGATCGTCTTCGGCGGACTCCTCTTGATGCTCAGCCTCATGGTCGGCGGAGCGGCCTTGGAGGCAGCCGGAACCAATGGCATCGAAGGAGTCGGCGCGATCCTTGCCGGTGTCGGTTTCATCGCCGGACTCTTTGTTATCGCCTTCGGAGCGCTGGAGATCGTCGTGGCCATCAATTTGAGGAATTTCAAGCCCTGGGCCAGGATCGCGCAGATAATCATCAGCGCGCTCGGGCTGCTCAGTATTCCGATAGGCACTGCCATCGGCATCTATGCCCTGTGGGCGCTACTCAATAAAGACACAATCCCCCTCTTTGAGGAACGGTCAGGCAGAGCTGCCTAGGACCGAGGCCAAGGCCTCGTCGACCCCGGTGAAACTAAAACTATAGCCGGCCTCAACGACCTTGGCGGAGACTATTCGCTGGCCCTCCAAGACGATCACCGATGATTTACCAAGTGCCAGCTTGAGCACGAAAGCGGGTACCGGCAGCCAGCTAGGCCGACCAAGGGCCCGTCCCAAGGCAGCAGAGAATTTCCTGTTGGTCACCGCGCCGACGGCCATGTTGATCGGACCGTTCACGGAGTCGGCGGTCAACAAGAACTTGACCAGCGCAACATAGTCATCAATGTGTATCCAGGGAATATATTGACGGCCACCGCCTATCGGACCGCCCAGCCACATCTTGAATGGCCCGATCATTCGGTCCAAGGCACCACCGCGGCCGAGAACAAAGCTCGTCCGCAAAGTGACGACTCTAACCCCGAGGTCCTGGGCCTTGAGCGCAGCCTCCTCCCAATCCCGGCACATGTTGGCCGAAAAATCGTTGGCCGCTGCATCAGCTTCTGTTACTTCCGAGTCCCCGCGATTGCCATAGAAAGAGACTGCCGAGCCCGAAAGGAAGACTCTCGGCCGCACCGCAGCCTTCTCAATTCCGGCAACTATCAACCGGGTCGGGTCGATACGCGAATCCCTCAACACTTGCTTTTGCGAAACCGTCCACCGCTTTGCCAAGACCGGTTCACCCACAAGGCTGATAACGGCATCATGTCCATCGAGCCGCTTCTGCCAATCACCAGGGTGGTTGGGATCGCCTTCGATCACCTCCGGTTCGTCACCCAAGGTCCGCCGCCCTCGAGCGGCGTCACGCGTCAAAGCCGTCACATCGTGACCGTCACTCAACAATCCGGCCGTGATGTTCCGGCCGATGAAACCAGTGGCACCGACAATGAATACTTTCATCTCAAACTCCTCTCAATCGCCTTTTCTTCTTGGCAACCTGCTTCTGACAGGACAAGCCTGTACGGCCGCGCCCTTAAGCGTCTCAAGCGTCAGCAGACCGCTGACGATCGCGTTGGCCGACTTCAGGAAGGCAGACATCTGATTGAGCCGCTTGCGCGCGAACCGGGCCTGCCTTGAATCCCCCTCGACGGGTTCGAGAGCAGTAAGACCTCCCCTAACGGTTTCCATCGCGAACTCGAACTCTTTCTTCTGCCGCTCCCGTGTGATCCGACGAATGATCTGCCAAAGGTTCGACTCCGCTTCGTAATAGTCCTTCCGATCGCCTTTCCTCCAGACCTTTTTGACCATACCAAGGCGCTCGGCCTCCCGGATATTGATACTGATATTGCCCTTACTGGCCTGTAGCTCACCCGCGATAGCCTCGAGCGATAAGGAGCCTTCTTGCAAATAAAGAAGCCCAAATATCCACCCGACCACCTTGTTGTAGCCCCAGTAATCGGCCAACTGACCCATGCCGTCGAGAAAACCTGTCTCCGCCGGAGCTAGTGATTCCTCCATGACTTAAACCTTTCTAATGTTTAATATCTTTTAAACACTCTATACCCTAATATTCGAGGCGTCAAGGAGCCTGATAATCCCCTCCATTTGTCCTATTGAGAAGACGGGCCAGGAGGTCGATTAATCTTTTAGAGGGGTTACTGATGTTTAAAACGCTGAGACGAGCTTCGATATTACTGTCTATGCTGGTGCTAGCAACTATGCTTACCAGCACTGACCTCTTGTCCGAAAGCACCGCTAAAAACAGACCAGATCCGGCCCAACGCGGCGAGGCTCTCTTGCAGGCGGTCGACTTCCAATTCAGCGACGGTTTGGCGCAACTTTCAGTGAAGACCGGCCCTGATGACGTCTATATCGTCCGGCTGGACCTGGCGAAAGCCATGTCCGACCTACGAGAACCGGCCAATTATCGTCTCGCCTTAGTCTTGGTGGGACTGTGGGTCTTCTTGCCGACATTCTTCTCGGTCATGAAGCATTCACGACATCGTGTCCGACATGAGGTAGCCCCCCGGAAACCAGGGATCGCTACAGGAGTGAGGGGCCGGTATCATCGCGTCCGCGGCCTGACTATCGCACAGATTGCGCTCATCCTCCAATGGATGGGCGCACTCGTCTCCGCCTCGGGCACTGCCCTGATCCACCTTCTTAAAGGAAACATCCGGGTCAAGCGATACCGCCCCCGCCACGCGGTGGCCGGCCGCCGCCATAAGACCATGATCATCGAAGTACCCGGGAGCAGCGGTTTTGCTGCTTGAGACCGGCGCGTATAATGTCCTTACGTGATTCTTAGTGCTTGGAAATACTGTTGGTCCCGTTTCTTCGGCGGCTTTGCGGTCGGAGCTGGCGGAAGCTATCTTCTGTTGAGGCTGACCGGGATCGGTGCGCGCGGTTTGTTCGATGCCTCGACAACCGGAGTTCGCCATGTCGCCGTACCCGCCATCGACCGAGCAAATATGCTGGGAATCGATCCAGCCTTGGTGGTATTCCTGGTCAATGCTACGGCGACGCTTGTCTTGGCCTCTTTTATCTGGTCGGTTCGCCTATATGACCCAAGCCGCTTGGGAGGCTTTTCCGCCTGGCTTCGCGGCCAAGCGGCCCATGATCCAATCTCCGGCCTCTTGCGCCGCTGGCGCGCTTGGCGGGAGATATCGGATACTGCCGCCCGCCCTATTTACACTTCTCTGCTGGTGGTTCCCGCGACCGGAGCGGTCACGCTGGGCCTGCTGATCGGAACTCTACTTGCAGCTGTAGCCGGGGTCATCGGGCCGGGGCCGCAATCGTTGGTGGTGGCTCTGGGATTCCTCGCACCGCACGGCCTACTCGAAGTGGGCGCGATCATTTTAGGCGCCGCTATTCCCATTTCAGCCTATCTCGACGTCAAGCCGCTCCTGGCATCCGGCGAAACTGCCGCCGCCTTTGAACGAATACGAGTCTTGGGCACGGCGCGCCCTACCAAACTCGCCATAGTCGTCGCGCTGCTCGGTTTGGCCGCAGCCGCGATAATCGAAACACGATTGACGGAAGGGATCGGACGGCTTCTGGCCGACATGCTGTAGGATCACTGGGGAAATCTTCAGGCGGAGGAGATCTCTTCCGCCATCCGCAAGCGCGCCAATGACTCTTCACGCCCCAGTATCTCCAGCGACTCGAATAGCGGGGGGCTAACCAAGCGACCGCTGACTGCCACCCGGATGGGCTGAAAGACCTTTCGAGGCTTCTCTCCGAGTTCATCGGCCAGTTCACGGAGGGCGGCCTCTATAGTCGGCGTCGCCCATTCGCCGATTTCGCCCAAGTTCGCGGCGGCGGACCTCAGTACCGTGTCTACGCCCTCTTTTCTTAACGCCTTTTCAAAGGCTTTCGGATCATACTTGACCGGACGGAAGAAGAAGTCCGTCAGCTCGATGATGTCATTCAGTTTAACCAGGCGCTCACGACAGATAGCCGTGATCGACCGCAGGCGCGGCATGTCTCTAAGATCAACCTCGTCGGACAGGAGGAGACCGGCCTGACGCCAGACCGGGATCAACCGATACGTCAACTCTTCTACGGTCAACTCCCGAATATAGTGACCGTTCATCCAATCGAGCTTATCCATATCGAATACCGCCGGACTCTTGGAGACCTTCTTCAACGAGAACTTTTCTATCAGATCGTCGATACTGAAAATCGTAGTGTGGTCATCCCAGGCCCATCCGAGTAAGGCGAGGAAATTAACCATCGCCTCAGGAAGATACCCCTCGTCGCGAAAAGCCTCTACCGATGTCGCGCCATGTCTCTTGCTCAGCGGCGCCTTGTCGGCCCCCAAGATCATCGATAAGTGAGCGAACACCGGCGGCTCGACGCCGAGAGCTCGATATATCTGGATCTGGAGCGGGGTGTTCGACAGGTGATCTTCCCCTCGAACGACATGCGTGATACCCATATCGTGATCGTCAACCACAACGGCAAAATTATAGGTGGGAACGGCGTCTGGCCTCAAGATAATCAAATCATCCAGTTCAGCGTTGTTGAAGACTACCCGGCCCCGGACCAAATCCTCAACGACTGTCTCGCCTTCCAGGTTGGCCCGAAAACGGATGGCCGGAAGCCGATCCTCGGCCAGAAAGGCCGCCTCTTGCTCGACCGACAAGTCACGGCACCGCCTATCATACCCTGGCGCCTCACCCTTCCTCTTGGCCACTGAGCGTCGTTCTCTTAGCTCCTCCGGCGAGCAATAGCAGTGATACGCCTGCCCTGATTCCATCAAGCTATTGGCTATCGAAACGTATGTGTCGAGTCGGTCAGTCTGGCGGCTCAGGCTCTCATCCCAGTCGAGTCCGAGCCAGTTCATCGACTCGATGATCCCGTGGATGGCATCTTCGGTCGAACGCTTGCGATCGGTATCCTCGATGCGTAAAACAAACTCACCCCCCAGATGGCGGGCGAAGAGCCAATTATATAAAGCGGTCCTGGCCCCACCGACATGCAGATATCCAGTGGGGCTGGGGGCGAATCTTACTCGGACGGACAAACGATCACCTTGTTCAGTCTTCGTCTTCGTAGACAAGCGGCCACATCTTTGGTTCTTCAGCGACGACCGCTATTCCTTTTCTAACCAACAGCTCGGCCTCAGCCCGCCGTTCATCTTCAGTATAATGAAGTTCCAGTAGCGGCGCGCCTGCCCGGACTGCCTCGCCGTGCCGGACGCGCATCAATATCCCCGCCCCGGCATCGAAACTGAAACCGCCACCCCGGTGTCCCGAAAGAACCGCGGCCGCCAGACCGATGGCCCGGCAATCCTTAACGACCATATACCCATCATGTTCAGCGGCGATCGACAGCACATTCGGGGCCGTCGGCAACCTGCTCGGGTCCTTCACCATACCTTCGTCACCGGCCTGAGCGTGAATCATCTTTTCAAAGACGTCGAGACCATGTCCCTGAGCGAGAGCCGTCTCGACCCGTGCGCGTGCGTCTCCCATTGTGGAGGCGATCTGCCCGAGCAAAGCCATCTCAGCCGCCAGCCTCAGTGAAAGCTCTGTGAGATCCGCCGGCCCGCGTCCCTGAAGCGTCTCTAATGCTTCGACGATCTCAAGTGAGTTGCCGACAGCCATTCCCAAAGGCTGATTCATATCCGTCACCAGGCATTTAACTTTCAATCCCAGCTCCGCACCTATCTCGACCAGGCTCCGTTTCAGCTCCCGGGCCTGCTCGAGATCGGGCATGAACGCTCCCGAGCCGGTCTTCACATCGATCAAGATGATCTTGGCGCCACCGGCCACCTTCTTGCTGAGAATGCTGGCCGTAATGAAAGGTATGGATTCGATCGTCGCCGTTCGGTCCCGCAAAGCGTATAGTTTCTTGTCGGCGGGCGCGATGCCGGCGGTCTGGGCTCCGATAGCCAAACCGATCTCTTGGATCTGAGTGATCAATTCATCTTGAAAAAGAGAAGTGCGAAATCCCGGGATAGTCGCTAATTTATCGAGGGTGCCTCCGGTGTGACCGAGCGCCCGGCCCGACAGCTTAGGGACCTTGACCCCTACCGCGGCGGCCAGCGGGCCAGCTACCAGAGTCGTTTTGTCTCCGACCCCGCCTGTGCTGTGCTTATCGACAGCTTTGCCCACGAGACGGCTGAGGTCGATCGTCGACCCGGACTTGACCATCGACTCGGTCAAATATTTTGTTTCTTCGCGATCGAGTCCCCGGATAAACGCGGCCATCAACCAGGCCGCCATCTGGGCCTCTTCTATCTGGCCATGGGTAAAGCCTTGGACCAGAAAGTCGATCTCCTGCTCGGTATGGGTGCGCCCGTCCCGTTTCTTGACGATCAACTCATAGGGAAACATGGATCGATTATATGTGAGTATTGCCGCCATGTTAATGGCTAGAAGAACGATTTTTAGACTCGGAGGGCCCCGCGCCAGTCCTGAAATGGGGTTTGAATTACACGATCTGTCGGCGGCTCTTTTTCAACAAACCCTAATGCAGGCGCCAGCGTATAGGTGAGAATGAAGACGAAGACGAAGAGAATCAAGAAGGCCACAACTGATTTCATGGGCAATATTTACCCGATGTCGGCCTCGATTAAATCCCACAAGTTACGGCCTTCCAGTTTTACATTTAGCCCCATGGCGCCGGCAATCGTCCGGCCGACATCAGCGAAAGTCGGGCGAACACCCAAATCAAGTCCTTTCGTAACCTGGGCTCCATAGGCTAGAAGCGGCACGTATTCCCGCGAATGGTCGGTAGAGGGTGTGGTGGGATCGCATCCATGGTCCCCAACGATGACCAATAAATCGTCCGGACGCATCGCCTTAAGCACTTCAGGCAACCTGAGGTCAGCGGCCCGCAGACCCGCCGCGTATCCATCGGGATCGTTCCGGTGCCCCCATAACATATCGAAATCAACGAGGTTAGCGAAGACAATGGCGGGGCCGGGCCGCTCCATATACTCCAACACCAGATCGAACGTCTCCTCGTTGCCACTCGTATGCCGCGATGCGCTAATCCCTTTGCCGGCGAATATCTCGCTGATTTTGCCGGCCGCTAGGACCGGCGTTCCTTGGGAAACGGCGAAATCGAGCAAGGTCGGTCTCGGCGGTTCGATCGAGAAGTCTTTCCGCCGGTGCGTTCGGCTATAGTCGCCCACAGACCCGATGAACGGCCTGGCGATGACACGGGCCACTCCATAGTCGCCGACCAGGAAAGAGCGCGATGTCTCGCATAGTTCGTAGAGCCGGGCCACGGAGATCGTCTCCTCGTGCGCGGCGATCTGCCAGACACTATCGGCCGAAGTATAGATGATCGGCCAACCGGTTCGCTGATGTTCGGCCCCCAGCTCTTGAATGATCTGTGTACCGGAAGCCGCCTTGTTGCCGAGAACGCCCAAGGACGTGCGGCGCGTGAACTCCTCGATAAGCTCGGGGGGAAATCCGTCAGGAAAGACAGGGAACGCCTCAGGCGACGGGACTCCCATTAGCTCCCAATGGCCTACGGTCGTATCTTTGCCGATAGAAACTTCAGCCAGCTTGCCGAAGGCGCCCTTAGGCTGTAATACCGGCTCAGTGCCCTGTATGTCTATGATGTTGCCCAGGCCTAGAGAGGCAAGATTTGGAAGGGACAGCCCCCCGACCGCCGCCGCGATATGCGCCAAAGTATTGCTGCCAACGTCCCCGAAGGCCTCGGCGTCGGGCAACTCACCGACACCAAGACTGTCGAAAACAATGATGATAGTCCGCTTGATCATGACTGGACCATCTTAGCAAAAGCAAAGCGAATAGGCCGCCGCTTACCGCGTACGACCTATTCGCCGGGCCCAAGCCTGTCTACTCGGGCGAAAACGTTTCACAATCAGCGTGCTCTTCATGGACGGCCACTTGAATCGACTCAGCATGACACTGGTCTTCTCGGTTATAAATGCATTGACCCGCAGAACACATGGATACGAGACCTTCTTCCTTCATCCTCGCGCACCCCCTTCCCAAAAATATAAATCGAATTCCCGCCAGGCACTGGCGCACCTAGGCGGCTTTTTGTTTAGCAGCTTCTTGCTTGGTCTTGAAAGTCTCGCAATCAGCATGACCCTGCTCGAAACCAACGCTGATCCGCGCCGCGTGACACTGGTTATCGAGATTGTGGACGCATTTCTCAACTACGCAGATGATCACCGAACCGGTTTCCGGCAACCAAACCACCTCCTGGGATTCTTTAACAAAGTACCCGGGGGGTGAGCGACCTAAACCCGACTCTTTACCTATGGGCCGCTTCCTTTTACCCTATCCATATGAAGCATGCGCTTATGGAGTTCATCAGCTACTTGACGATCGAGAAAGGCCTGGCTATTAATACCTGCCGCGCATACGAGCGCGACATCTCCCGCTACCTTGCCTGGCTTGAAGAGCACGCCATCGCGAACCTTCAAGAAATCCAGCCGGCAACCATAACCGGATTCCTCGACTCGCTGAAGAAGG
>SDBV01002782.1_pt1 | contig 26066 bp, 13 predicted proteins | sample 2277081 | NCBI WGS metagenome assembly SDBV01 (sample SAMN10402039, study PRJNA504765) | marine sediment metagenome | isolation source: marine sediment core GS10_PC15, 223 cmbsf | place: Arctic Ocean: Southern Knipovich Ridge | collected 2010 | reverse complement strand
GGGCGGTGCAGCAGCAAGTCAAAAGCTTTGTTCAGTTGGGGCAGTTTGCTCTGCCATTGATGTGATAGCGCATAGTTGCCCTCGGTCCGTCTTTGCAGCCTGACTGCGATAACCTTAAACTTCCGTCCGTCAATCTGACGGGTTTCGATCGCGCGGAAATCCCGGATATTCGCGCCCTTGAGTTCCAGCAGGGTTGTCTCGGCGGGTACGAGCAGCCCGAACCTGTCGCGCTGACCGGCTGAGGAATTAAAAACTATTTTGCTCGATCCGAGAACCCCCCAGTGCAGCGCGCGGACCTCGTGGGCAACCGTGGCCCAGAGCGTCCGGTCTGCATTGCCGGTTCCCACTTTCGGCGACCAGGTGAGTTTCACATTTCGCAACCTGCCCAGCGGAATCGTCCACAGTCGCCCGGTCTTTTCGGCCCGGCTGTCCAATACGCCATCAATATCCGGGACTTGCAATTCCAGGTCTGCTTCCGGTAAAAATAGTGTCATGGTCGCAGCGGGAATGGGCGGTAGGGAGAACTCTGCATAACCCCGCCGGCCTTGTTTTTTCGGCGTAGTCAAAGCGGTAATTTCCAACAATCCTTCCGAGCCCGCCGATAGCATAACCGCCATGCCCTTCCGCCCGGACTGCAACCTCGCAGGCTTGCCGTTGAGCGTAGCCGTCGTAACAGCCAGGCCTTTGACGGGCAAAGGCAATAGTGTCGCAGTCTTGCCATACGATTTGACATGAACAGAAAGCGTCAGCAGAAGCCTGTCACCCTCGATACGGGCGGAGTATTGTGCACCAGCCAGCGAAACGGGCACGGGGCTTTTCCCGAGGTCGATTTGGTCGTCCGGGTGGGCCTGGTTCCAGAGCTTCACATACTGCGCGTAAGGCACAAGAACTTTATCTGACGCATCAGCTTTTGTGGGATTCCCCTCATACGGAACAACAAGCGGGGTTGTTTCAGGGGCAGGTTTCGCCCCGAAAGCAAGACCGGAAATACAGAGAATGACCAGAAAAGTAATAGGTTTCTTTAGTGCTTCCGCGAGAGACAAACTACCCAAACCGGCCTTGGCGATAATAATTTTAATCAGGCCCACCAGCAGATAAAACGCTACGAGGCAGAGTGCTGCGTAGAATGCGCCGTTCATAACGTGGGTGGTCCCCGGTAACCAGATCGCCATCAGCGTCGTGACGGCGAGTAGGGCGGGAATATAGATTATCCGCAACCTGATGCGGGTTTTCAACAACATCAGTCCCACAAGCCCAGCCAGGACGAACCCTACCCAACCCCACACGCGCCGCTGTTCTCGACTGACCAGATAGACCGTTAAATCGTCCTGGCCGAGGTTGGTGAACGTAACGGGGCGACCAGCGCCGGCGGGAGCAATCAATTTCACCGGCAGGGTGTAACGTCCCTCGGTACGGGTTTTCATTTTAACTCCAAATCGATGCTGGAGTTTTAAAGCCTCAAGAGTCGGATCTGCCTCTTGCGGCTGTTCGGGTTGAACCGGGCCACTCATCACGGTTTCCATCGGAGCAAGGCTTGAAAAATCTTCGTCTTCGTCAATTGCGACATCTCTGACGCTTGCATCGGCGGCCATGACAAAAAAGTGACCATCGACTTCCGCCGAGCGAGCGATGATTGTATTCCCGGGAACGTTCTTGTCGCCTGGCGGGGGGAAATATTCAAAGCGATAGCCATTAGGATCCAACAGGCCTTCTTGCGATAGAAGACCTTCCTTGACCAGATCGTCCAGCGATTGTGGCCATTGATCATTGTGCTCTGCTTGATACATCACAATCGCCTTGCCTATCGAGTTCAGACTCACGCTCGTCATCGAACGCCTGGCCAGTTCCCTCGAACGGCTGAGCGATGGCAAAAGGAGGCCGGTACCCATTGAACTGACAAGGGCATTGGCGACTTGCCGGAAAGCTGGTGTGGGTCGGCGGAGGTTGCGGGTTTGCATGCGTGTTTGCTGGGCGGAAATTTCATACCCCGGCGGAGAACAGACCAGCCACTTGAGATTATTTATCGTCAAGTCGGGCAGTTCGAGTCGGGCGAGTTTGATTTTATCAAGTGACTGATTCGGATCACCGGGGGAAGCGTAGACTATCCTGACAGGCAGCGGCTTTTTCGCCAGGGGCAATACGACCTGGTATTCGCCGTTGAGCCCGCCGATGGGCTTGGCCTGATTATTCCCGACACGGACAGACCAGAGGTCAGCCCCTTCTGGCAACCGGAATCTCAGAAACTGCAGCCCGGCGTTTGCGATGCGGAAAGTCGCTGCGGTCTGCTGCGCCCCGTCGTTGCCGATGTACGTTTTCAGCTCGCAAAGCCCGGCGATTGCGACGGGGATTTTGTAATGCTTATGGACGGTCGTTTGCAGGGTGAGTGACACGTCCCGGCCTGTCTTTTCCGCCAAGGTCACAAGACGATACGCTGAGAGCAATCGTCCTGCCCTGGCAGGGAGGGGGGGTAGTTCGATAGTGTCGATTTCTCGCATGGCGACGGAATCGATTTTCACGGCTATCTGGTCACTGGCCTGCACAGCCAGAACTTCGCTGCATTCCGACATTCCCGAGCGAACAAGCGGTACGACCAATTTGCCAGCCTCGGCGGAGATTTCGTAGGATACAAAAACGGATACTTTTCCTCTGGCCGGGCTGTCCAACGTCAGCAGCCAGGTGTTGTAGTCTGCGGGGGTCTGTTTTTCGCTTGGTACTATCTCGCCCTCGCCCGCCAGTTGTCGGCCGGGAACAACGATGTTAATTTCACGACCAAGCGACTTGGCCGCGAGAAACCGCAGCTTTCTGGTGGAGGCGCGAGAGATATCGAAGTCCAACCGCCATTGTCCGACCAGCTTGGAAGGCTTGGCCGATACAAGCCCTACTGCGTCGCAACGCAGGCGGGCTTTTTGACGAGATACGCGGATTTCCAGCATAGCCTCTGCCGGTGTCGATCCGTCGTAGCTGTAGGCTTGTTGAATTTCCCGACCCAGTCCAAGCGAGGCCATTCTGCCAACGGGGAGAAGTTTCAGGCCGGTGGTTGTTTTAAGTGTTTCCACGGTCAGGTCATCCGCTGCCTTCAAGCTCAGCAGACCATCTACGCTATCGGTGCGGACAATAATACGCGGTATCGCAAGGTCTCGCGGTTTGAGGTGTCTCTGCCAATTCCAATCGGCTGGAGTGTGTTGCATGACAATCCTCACGTTGGCGACGGCTTCGGGTTCAACGGGGCGGGCAAGTTCGATCTTAAGCATTTTCTTCCCGGACTGCTTTGCAACTCGATACTCAAAACCTTTTGTAGAACCGTTGACGGTCACGGCCCCGAGGTTTTTCAGGTTAAAGCCGGTTTTCTCCGAGGGAAGCTCAAAGGCGAGACTGAAAAGCTCTCTACCGATGGCGGTGACTTCAAACTGCCCGTCGAGGGTCAATTGCTGTGGCGAGACGGTTAATTGCTGCCTGGCCTTACAGGACTGACGCAGCTTGACGCTCGTAAGGTCCAGCCCGACGGTCCATTTTTGATCCCAATGCAGATACACCCTCCCACCCATCGGAGAATCTTCCCGCCGGGCATTTTTGAGAGTCTCACGACGGACACGGAGAGTCTCCCCGATAGGCACGCGAAGATTCCCCTTGCTGAACTCAGCCCCGATAAGTGAAATCCGCGGGGCATTCCAATGTTTTCCCGATTGTGAAGAACCGGCTTTGATATGGATGTTATGCGTTCCCCGCCGAGAGTTTCTCAGGCGAACGGTGAGAATTTTTTGGTCCTTTTGCTGTGGCTTATCTTTTCTTTCACCCTTGACGTCCTTTTTCACCGGTGCAACAGACCACTTTACCATATCCGGTGAAGCAACATCTGTTACGGTCCAGTCAGCCGGGAGCCTGAATTTAAGTTCCCCCACACCACGACGCAATACGTGAACTGTTGCAAGACAACTGAGTGACTGGTAGGTTTCATCAATCTGGACGGATTCCGCGGTAGAACCCAGCATGATCGCGCGAGCCTCGTCCCCTCTGCCATTGCCCATCAACGCAACGGCCAGCGTGCTCTGTCCGCCAAGTGTAAGAATCCCCGTCGTGCGGTCGGAGTTTTTGTCGTATTTTCGGTCAGATACAGGTGCTGTGGAGTGAATTTCCAGATCACCCAAGGCTGAAAGTTTCATGGTACCAGCCGTAGCTTCAGGAAGAGTGACGGTGAACTGTTGTCCGCCGTCAGACAATTCTTTCAAACCGAACGTGGCGGTCAGTTTCATCGTGTGCTTCCCCTTCCCGATAACGATAACGACAAGTCGTCCGGTTTTGTCGAAACCAAGGGGGGCGGGTGATTTATCGAGGGTAATCTTCGTAATGCCTATCTGCCCGAATGCCAGTGGCACGGCTACAGCGCGCTGGGTCATGGACTCGATTTCAATCTTTCCGGTCAGTTTGACTTTCTCGGTATCCGCTTCGGCGGTGTAGTCCGCGCGAACTACCTGGGCAAGTTCAATTCCCGGTTGGGCATCAACATTTGCCTTGGCCTGACCCAAGAGTTTTGCAAAGGCCTTGCGGTCCATCAACACGGCGTGGGGCGATTTTTCCAGCACGGCCTGGAGGGCAGAATACGGAACATAAACGGCCGGCTGATCGGCCTTCCCGCCGCTCGGATCGGCTGCGTAAGAAATCGCTTCAATGGCGGACACCGCCAGAATCAGAAAGACGCTTAATTTAAGGAGTTTTCTCGCAGTCATGGTTTACTCCTCCCGTCCGGTTTTATCGCTTTGATTTTTTTCTTCTTCCAATGACGTCTTCGACGGTTCATCCGTTACCGGTTCCGCGGCAGAGGGCGAGGCCTGTTGTCGTTGTTTTCTTCGTTTGAAGAACCAATGGGCGCCCCATAGCAGCAGCACCAGCACACCGGCCGGCCAGCCGAAACGTAGTATCTGACGGACAAACAACGGAGAGAACAAGCCCGCGACAGCCGACGCCAGCAAAGCTGCCAGGATTATCACACAACGTGAGAAGCCCTCGAGTTTCAACATCGCCACGCCAACAACGATTATGACAACCCATACCAAACAGGCCAGCAATTCCCGCCGGATAGTACTGATGCTTAGTGTCCCGGCAGCGCCCTGGCGGATAAAGTTCAATGGCTGTCCCTCAGCGGGGAGCTTGAAGGTTATCTGTGTCGGCTGATTTCTTGCGATATTACGGAGCATGTCCTCCGCTCGCCCACTGGAAAGCCTGGCAAAGGTACGATCGAAGGCGAGTACCGCATTCTCCTCAGGCAGCCAGATTCGCCACAGCGTCTGCTGGACAGGTACATCACCCGGCAGCGAGGGAGCCTGCAGCCCCGAAGCCTTGACACCGCTCAGGCTGTAAGAAACTTCAATCACAACCTTCGAAGCCTGCCCGGCTGAGGGAGGGAGGCGGACTATTCGCACCTCCGGACTCTGTCCGGACTCTACCGGAGCTTCTGCACCGTTTAGCAGCACGCCGAAGAGTTTAGCACCCTTGGGAAGCGTAATCGGCAGGCGGTCACCCCGACGGGTAAGCAGTATGAAAGTCGCGCGGGTATTAAGTGTACCGTCCCGTCCAAGGGCCTGCTCTACGACGCAGCCCGTGGCCTGAGTGGTTACGACGGCGGCCTCCTTCTGACGAACGACAGTAAAGGCAAGCTCAAACGGAAGGCGACCATCAGTTGGGCTGGTGTCATACCTGAATCCCAGCACGGCCTGGGCTCGGTGCGGGGCGTAAGGTAAGTCTGTTTTACTGCCCGGGTCGATAGAGGTAAGGTTTTTCATGCTCGGATTTACCACCGCCAGTGAGGCGGATTTGTCTACGGCAATTGCGATATTACCCCCCTGCCCAGCGAGTTTGCCCGCTGCCACAACAGGCTGCACGATAATCATGGTGCCCTTCTGCTCGGGATTAAACTGCTTGCGGGAACGGACAATAAGTCTATACGAACCGCGAATGGGCGATTGGAGAACAATTTTGTAATACGCCCATTTTACCGCATTTTCGGGCAGCGTCCCCGGTAAGTCTTTGGGCTGCTGGTCGGCGGGCAGTGCTTTTATACGGGGCTTTTCCTTGATGTTTTTCCCGGATATATGCACGCCTGCATCAGCAAGCTCTGCGGGCATTTTCAGGTAAAGCGTGTCGATGGGAGCGTAAGCGATGTTATAGTCGATGACGGTTTCATCGATCACGGCCCCGGCCGAAATCTTCATAAGCCTGTGGACCGTCACAAAGATTTGCGTGGGTTTTACGGCTATGCCGAACTTCGCACCGGCAGGCTTGGCGCGGTCTATGGAATTAAACGTAAAGGCCATTCGAGGCACAAGCCCGGGCATCTTCCAGGAACCGGCCTTATTCAAGGCGACTGGCCTTAGCTGTTGAGTATTCAGAATTTCCGACCGGAAATGATCAGCCAGCATGAACATAATACGGCCGGAAAATGTTCTCAGATTTTTTGCATCCGGCAGCGGCAAAGTGAAATCCACGTCTGCGTCAGGTCGGGGGCGTTTCTGCCGGGCTCGCAAGTCCAACGTAAACTTACCCACCCTTTCCTGCCGAAGCAGAATTTTCAACTGTCGTTTTTCGCCCTCACCGGTGAGTTCGAAATCTTCAACAATATTATTTTGCCCCTTCGATTTGACAGACGTAACTTTCCACGCACCAGGAAGGTTAATCGTGAGTTGGAAAATCCCCACCCGTTCGACAGTGTACGCCAACCTGCCTTGCAGTTCGAGCGAGTCGTCACGTACTCCGATAGCCCAATCCTGCTTCGTCGAAATGCGGGGCTCAACGGTATCAATCGCCAGGGAACCTGAGTAATCCGCGGATACGAACCGGTATGCCACAGCTCCGTTTCGCAATTTCTTCGGTAGCTGGCCCACGTCAACGCGTGCAAGGTTTTTCGCATTTTGCAGTTCCACGGATCGACGCGACGAATGCAACAAGCCCACCAGCCCTGTCCTGCGAAGAACGTTGTGCGTCACGATCGGGGCAAGGGGCAGCTTGACTTTCGATTCCTTTAGAAATCTTTCCATCTTCAAGTTCAGGGAGTACTTGCCCTTGGCAGGCGAGAAAAGTTTAACTTTGAGCAATTGGCCTGATGAGGCTTTTTCCAGGTCCCAGCGGGAAATATTATTTCCCTCCACAGCAGTAACGCGGAAATCGCCCGGTAGTTGTATGGTAAAGTTATCCACACCCCGCCTACGAATATCATAGTCGAACCGCACGTCGTAATTGATGAGTGCCTCATTGATGTGAATAGTTTGCAATTGCTTGCAGATAACGACAGGCGCAAGATCGGCTGCGGCCTGGGTGCGGGGTTTCCAACTCAGTCTCACGGCCCCGGCTGAACCGAGAAATGCCTGCAATTTCGTCACATTTTTGTCGTCCCGCTTAACCTGCGAGGTAGTCGCGGCAAGCATGGGCTTGACGTCTACTTTCATGTTTTCTTCGGGAATTAGAAGTTCGAGCGTGGTTATGGCGGCGGCTGGGAGTTTAAAGCCCAGCACACACTCCCCGGGACGAACTTGCAACTGGCGAACAAAATCAACGGAAACTACCCACCGGCCCTTACCTTTGGTCAACAAAACGTAACTGCCTTTGACAATCCGCAGCAGACAGGGCTGCTTGACTCCGTCGGCTTCGGCGGATTTGGCGTCCTTGATGTCTTTTATAAAAACTTTCGATACTGCCACTTCCCCAAGACCTATAGGTATCTCCACCCAGCCTGATTCCAGTACATCAATCGTTAGATCCATTCGCATCCTTCCCAGGTCCGTTCCCACCTCTCCGGCGAACCGTGCTTTGCTTATCAGGTACCGTGCCGGTGCAGTCCGAACATCGGCCGGGGTTCCCTGGGCGGCCCGCCAGAGCCGTTGGAATTCCCCGTACGGAATGAATACCCCCTGCTTCTCACCATCGACAACGTCCTTGAGTTTCTCGTAAGGAACGTAAATCTTCGAAGGTGGTTGGGTCTGCTGGGCAAAAATCGGGGCACCGACAATCAGGAACAAAAGAACCCCCAGACTTGATAAGACAACGTTATTCTTTCCGCGCATGATATTCTCCTCCTCCCCTTAAGGGGAAGTTCGATAAAAACCGGAGGGGTACACTACCATAACTTTGACGTTCGAGCGGGCTGTGAGTTCCCGTTTTTCCCCAAAAGCCCACAAATTTCCCCAAAACGTACAACATATTAACTGGATGTATAACCAAACAGCCATCGAAAAGCCAATCATTGATTACGGTGAAAACAGGAAAACGGGGCCACAGATTACACGGATAATAGCGATTAAATGAAAGCCTGCACAGCATTTTTTCGTGGTTGAGCAGGCGGAGTTTTAAGGCCTGGGCACCCTCGGCACCGGCAGCAGCCTGGCCGTCTGGCCCAAGGTGATCCGCATCAGCACCGCCTTCTCCTCGGCACGGCTCGAGTCCGCGTCGCTTCTTGCCCGGATGGCGTTTTGGGATGGACAGGCATTCTCGGGGGGCCAATACCTAACGCCTCCTCGAAACATCGGCTTGGCGTTCGGGTGAACCTGTAGACTCGTGTTTTTTTCCTATTGGCGCCAACACGTATGGGTTGTGAATCGTCTACACTATGGAGCGGCCAGGACTGTGGCCGTACCGAAGATCGGAGTAGTAGATTTTGAATGACGACCGTGCTGCATCGAGGCGAGCATGTGAGATATTAGTGCGCCGGCACTACAAGCTGATCTACCGGTTTTTGGCTCATCTGACCCGAGATGTGAACTGGGCCGAGGATCTGACACAGGATACCTTCGCTGCAGCGTGGACTTCCTTCAGCCAAATGAGAAAACCCGCTTCATTCAAGGCTTGGCTGCACCGAATAGCGTACCGAAAGTTTATCGATTCCAGGCGCCGAGTTCATCGCGATATGGCCCTCGCGGAGAAGCTGAAACACGAAATTCCAGCGGCGGAAGGATATCCCAATCCGCTGCATGTTCTGTCCGCCGAGCAGCGGACACGGCAGCTATATTCCGCCATAAGCGACCTGGAGGAACCGAAGCGTCTTGCAATTGTTTTGCATTACGTCCAGGGGCTGAGCCTTCGCGAGACGGCCGGAGTGTTGGCTGAGCCGATCGGAACCACAAAGTGGCGAGTCAGCCAGGCGTTGAGAGAATTGAAAGTATCCTTAGATGGTAAGGTCTAGCAATGGCAAGTAATCAGGAACACAACCGAGAAGACAAGGCATTGAGGTTACTGGAGGATGAGCTGCACCGCCTGCCGAAGGTGGAAGTCCCCGAGACACTGGAAGCAAGACTTCTGGCCGCTATCCCACGGATCCCAACAGAGATGGCGAGATGGCGCCGAATTCGATGGCGTCGTTGGACGATTGGCGTCGTCTCAACTGCTGCCGCAGCAGCGTTGATTGTTGCTGCGATCATGCGGCCGTTACATCGCTCAGCCGAGAACTTCAAGGAATCGGTGGGTTTGCCGACAAAGATATCGCCACGTTATGTGCTTGGCGATCAAATCACGCGTTCTGAGGAGACCAGACCATGCGACATTCTACCTCCGCTGCCCGATTGGCACTGACAATCACGTTTGTCCTCTCCATCCCCGCTGCTGTCTGTGCGGCTGACCAGAAGGTGAACCTTCTTCTCAATGGTGGCGTGGAGAAGGGCAAGGGAGAGCTTCCTTCGATATGGTTCTCCGTCTGCAAATCGGCTGACGGTTTACGCATGTGGCAATGCATGGCCAACGCTCGCACGGGAAAGGCCTGCCTTGCAATTTCGAATCATCACCAGTACGAGCAGCTGGTTTCCAACAACTGGGCACAAGATCTGCAATATGTTCCAAGTGGCAGGACGATACGCCTGAGTGCGTACATCCGAACCGAAAACGCCGACGCCGCCAACGTATCCGTCCAGTGCTGGGCCAAAGGCGGGAAGAGAATGTTAGCCTTCGCGAGCACCCCCGTGTTTCGCGGGACAAATGACTGGACTTTCGTTCACGGCCCGGTGATCGTCGTGCCCGCTGAAACAGGGTCTGTCATCGTTCGCGCGGCGTTGACCGGTCAAGGCAAAGCATTCTTTGACGATATCTCGCTGGAAGTGGTCGATTCGCAGGTACTTCCACCGGGGAATATTGAACTGGATAAAGCCGTGCCGGGAAAAGTCCTTCGGGCTTTGCCTGTCACCAAAGACTGCATGGTGCTGTCTTATCTTCCGCATTGGGGGTACGGCGAACTGAATAACCTTGCCGTGGCCAATAATGATGGCGGGGTTCGAACGCTCTTGGCCTGGCCCGCCATATCGCCCAAAGAAGCAAAGCAGCCAAACCTGAAATTCTTACTGGCTCTGTATTCTCGTAAAACAACATCAAAACCGCCTGCAGGAGTCATTCAGGCGCATGAACTGCTCGAGGATTGGCCGGAACGTACGTCATGGGAAAAACTCCCCCGCTTCTCCAACAAGTCTGTTGCTACGTTCAAATTCATCCCTGGCGACGGATGGAAGCTGTTCGATGTTACCTCGTTCGTTCGTGCCTTAGCCAAGGACGAGAGTAAGACACATGGCGTTATCCTTCGGTTCACCGAAGAGAATCGATCCGGCGATGCACAGGACTGGTCCGGTTACAATTTTGTCAGCCGCGAAGGCCTCGGCAAATGGGAGAACCGCCGGCCGCTGCTGCTCGTGGTTGACTCGTCCCAAAAAGCTACGACCAGACCTGCATCGAACCGATCGTCAAAAAGTTTGCTTGACTACATCGAATACCTGGCCAGCCTGCCGGATGCAAGGGTCGAGTCTATTCCCGGGTCTGCAGATGTCTATCACGATGCCATGAAGAAAGCGAATCTGGCTGCGACACAGGAGATGGGGATAATGAGCCCGGGTGCTCCCGGTGCATTTGAGGCGGCCCAGGCAGCGGCAGTACAGTATTACGAGGAGTACATAGAACGCTATCCCCTGACACCGGATGGGATACGGATGATGAACATATTGGGGGACGTTTATGCGCGGGTGCTGCATCGATATGACGACGCTCGCCGGATTCTCCGTGCTGCGATCGCGTTGGCCAAGAACGATAGTTTCGTTAATATTCTTGAGATTAATCTCGCTCATGTTGATATGTACGCTGGCGAACTGGACGAAGCCGAGGGTCGTCTGCGACGCATCATGACCAAGTCCGTGCCCAAGTCTCTGGATGACTTCGATGCCGTAGCCCCGATGTTGTTCATAGCTCCGAAGGTTTTAGCAGAAGTATTTCAGAAAAAGGGGCAAGCTGACAAAGCTGAGCAACTGCTGATAGAGACAGCTGACCGAGCTTTCGCAATGATGAAGACAAACCCCGAGGCCAAATGGATACAGTCCTACATGGCCAGCGCATATGCGGAACGCATCTCATTGATTCTTAAAACAAACTCAAAGAATGTCGCCTACGCGCACAAGCTTGCCGAGGAATTCAAGAAGCGTGCGCCGGAATATCGCGGTATCTTTGGTTACTCGGTTATGATTCGGTCAATTAACACTCACAAGAATCGTCTCGGCATGTAACAACAGGGCGATCAAAGTCTCTACTCCAAAACACAAGCACAGGGAGGCAGTGATGATGCGAATGGGACTCCCAAGGATTTCGGCCGTGATGATGTCCGGAGATGCGACCTCCACCGACATTGGTACAAGATTATCACCGACCCGCGATGATCATGACCATCTACTGCGACCGCCAGGACAAGAACCGCAAACGTCCCAAAGCACGTTGGTGGGTCTACACTATCGAGCCGGCTGCCAAGCTATGACGTTTTCGACGATATTTTCTTAAGAACATAATATGAAGGTTTTCTGTGGCGAAATGTATAATCTCCGCTCTTCCATTCGTAGAACATATATTCAGAGCCTTCTATTTCTTTAATGTGGTATTTGGAAGCGGTTTTTTCCCTTGCATCTAAAACAAGGCCCTTGATCCAGGTTCGGCTGTAACCGTTTGGCACTTTGTCATTTTTACAAGTTACCCTGCCATTTTCTTCAAATACCATGTCACGTAAAAACAGTTTGCCTCCTCTGCCCTTCCATTGTTTTTCGTTGACCTTGAACTGCCCTATTTCTTTAACAAAATCTACACTCTTCCAAGTACCGATGACTTGTGAGTCCTTAACAAATGGATAATCGATTTTATCAACAATATGGCCCTGCTTGTTTATAGTGCTGGTGGATGGAATATTGAGTTTCTTGGAATCCGTTTTAATTACAATAGTAACGCCTTTAAGTTCCTGGCCGGGTTCGGTTTTAAGACCGCTATTCATAATATTCTGGCCGTTGTAGAGAATTTTAAGCACTTTTTGGCCTTCTTTTTTGGGCATAAAGGTTATTAGTGTTTGCCCTGGGATAAGGCCTTGCAGAATAAATGTACTTTTAGTGGGGAAAATCATACTCCCACCTTCATAATCCCCTTCTCCTGAATAAAATTCTCCTCCAGAACCACGACTCGCATTTTTTGGCCTGTATTTATTACGAAAATCCGTCAGGCTAAAGCTTGAGGATGGCCCTTGCCGATCTTTGATGTTCGCAGATCCATGACTTTGAGCAATTTGCCATTCATTGCCATCCACATCCACGAATTTACCTGAAATTGTAACTCCACGTTTCAACTTCAAATCAAGCTGAGTTTTCTGACTTGCACCGTCAATATCGATAGGTACTCGGGTCCTGACAAGGCCTCGGTGTACAGCGTCAGCATGAACCAGAAATTCTCCTTCACCTAAACCCTGAATCTCATAATGTCCTTTTTCGTCAGTGTAGGCTGTTGCAAAGTCAAAAAGCATATCACGTCTATGTACAACAACAAAGGCTTCCGGGACAGGCTTTCCGGTTTCGTCAGTTACAATCCCATCAAGAACAATCCCGCCTCCTTTTTGTAATCGGAAATCAATATTTTTAACATCCCTTTCTTTATCAAAAGTAATCAGTTTCGCTTCATTTCTGGAAAAAGTACCGGGATAATAGATTGGCGGATACGCATTTCCTTGTCTTGCTGCTCTCCAATTAATCGCCATTACATAGACAGCTCTGCCATCCAGCCCATCGATTGACCAGGAACCGTCAGCTCTATTCACAGGAACATGTCTACCGGCAGTTTCATAGCCGTTGTTATCTTTCTTTTTCGCCCATGCTTTTACTAAAAAACCGTCAATATTTGCAGGCAAGTTACCATTTTTATCTAATACTTTACCAGAAATACGAAAGGCTGGGGCAGCCTCCAAAATTACACCTGATCTTTGTTCGCCGTCTTCAAGTGAGAATTGTGGGAATCGGCCAAGCTTGCCTTCGGGATTATAGTCAGCATCCTGATACCCGGCTGTATTAGTTGTCCTCAACGAAAATGGTCCGGTAGGAATATCTTTGAACACAAAACTTCCATCACTGGCTACATTGATAAATATAGGTGCATGTGTTCCCAAATAGAACATATATACCCTCGCATGGCCTACCGGTTCACCTGTCTCTGCAGAAACTACTTTACCGCTGAGAGAGCAACTACCGCCTGGCCGTCCGACACTCGAACGGATAATTTCTTTTTGCGATCTGAATTCATCTGACCCTACAGGCTTTGACTCATATGTTAAAAAACTCTCGACCGGCAGAACATTGATCTCCATGACTGTTCTATTCTTCTTGTGAATCTCAAACACAAGCCCTTTGTCCTCGTAACTAAGATAATCCTTCCCCTCAGTTTCCTTGATATGGTAGTTGTCACCAAAGGCTTGTTTAATTTTCTGCTCCGAGTCACCCACTCTCAACCCATTGGCGAATTTGTAGAGGGGACTAAGAACAGTAATCTCTTTGACCGAATCGTCATCTATCCGAAAGGAAACATCATCAAAAGACATGTAATACGTTTTTGGAAGATTGTCGAGAGAGTACCTTTGCTCCCCGTAGAAAATCACCTTTGGTTCTCCCAGACTTTTCAAAACATCGTCTTTGTTCATGTCAAACGTATATTCACCAACTCGCAGGCCTGGTACGATTATCTTGTCTGCAATACGGCCATCCTTCACGGGTACTTCTGAAGCAGTTTGTTTGGCTGGATTGCAACCCATCGGCAATATGATAGCGCCAATAACCACAATTGCAACCCCCCCAAAAAAACCAAGTTTTGAACTTTTTGGAACGGGTCTGTTTAACATATGCTTTATTCTCCTCTCTAAAGCCTTCTTCGATTCTACCACGCCAATAAGACGTAAGCTAAAGTTCGGCTTCGAAAATGCCATTTCGGCAACATCAATCAGCGTATTGCTGTAACTCTTAGTTTCCGGTTTAAGCGTAACGAGCACCATTTCATCAACTGCTTGTTCTCTGGCTCTGCGAACCATTGCATTTGCAATCCATATGAGCGGGTTGTAAAAATATACAATCTGTAACATAGTTTGCAGCAGATTTACCCAAACATCGGCCCGCTTAATATGAGCAAGTTCGTGAATCAAAACAGCCTTTAGTTTCTCCCGCGATAGCTTTTCAGGGAGAGTGGCCGGCATTAAAATAATTGGCTTAAATAACCCACAAACGGCGGGACTGAGCGTATTGCCAGACAGTTTCAATTCAATATTTTGGCGAATACCAATCTGAGAACGACATTCGTCCAGCATCTCAAGTAATCGCTTATTTGCCGGTTTGCTTTGAGCAATCAACCTTTTAACAAAACGAATCCGCTGAACAAGTAGTGCTAAAAGAACCAGCATCCCAACAAGCCAACTCAAAAAAACTAATCCCTGCCAACAAATAGGCTCAAGCTCAATTTCTGTAGCCGCCGTTTCATTCATCATGGGCGTCTCTAAAGGAATATGCCCTTGTGGTATATTAATAGCGATTGGTATAGCCTCTTCTGTCTGCGGTACAAACTTTGCGATCGAAACTTCACTTGTGAAGTAATCCCCAAGCCAGTATCCAATCCCAGTGGGTAATGTGAAAGAAGCCGGCAGAACAAGTTTGACAAAAAGCAGCATCCATAGACAATAACGAAACACCGCTCGCACCCGTTTTCGCAACAAAAAATCAATGACCAATAACAAAATAATCAGCACACCAGATTGGATAAATATTCCTGCTGCATAATCCCAGAATCCTTGGCCGATATTGTTCAAATCCGTTATATAAGGATTAATTGCCTGGTTCATTTTTTTATATCTCCCAGCTTGTTTATTCGTCCGAACTTAATCCTTCCTGGTTTTAGGCTCATTTATAAATTTGCGCAACTGTGCCGATTCAGCCTTTGAAAGACCCTCATGTTCAATCAAAAACTGCATCATAGGAGTCAATGCACCGTCAAAGGCTCGCTTAAGCATTTTGTGAAATTCGCCTCGTTTTGCATCAACTTCGCTTATGGTAGAACTGAAAAGCTGCAAGTTGCGAATCTTTTGGATTTTGAGAAAGCCCTTATTTGCCATCCGATCCATAGTGGTTTTTACCGTGCTGTATGCCCAGTCTTTACTGTCAGCCAAGGTTTCCTGAACAGTTCCTGCTGCACAAGGCTCGTTTTCCCAGACTACTTTCATAATGATCCATTCAGCCTCGGTTAACTCAGCATTAAACTTAGTCTGCTCAGACTTTTTGATTGGTTTTGATCGTGTCATATAATCACCTTCTATGTTCTATCGGACTAGAACTTACACGACATGTGTAGAATACGCAAGCAAAAAAATAAAAAAACGCAAAAATTTTTCCATCCTCGTTTTTGCCTTAAAAACACCGCATAGCCTTGCAAACGCGCGAACCATTCTTTCAGTTCGTCATTATCCATCCTCTTGCACATGGCGGTTATGTCAAGCTTCTGGGAAACGTTTGTCTACCGCCTTCGGGATACAGAAAAGTCAGGGCACCGAATCGGCCGAGGGGGATCGCCTGCTCGATGAAGATCACGTCGCGGAACTCGCCCGGTTTTACGCGGGGAAACCACGCGGAGGCTGGCGTTCTGCATCTTTACGGTCGCGACGCATGCGTTCTTCGATCTCCGACGGGATCTTACCGCCTTTTCTCGCTGCTCTTGCGAGGTTCTCCTCTACCTGGGCGTCAGGTGAAAACAGGGAGGGCTTCAAGTTTGCGAAGCCGCTAGCGGGGTTGCACTTGCCGACCCCTCCGCCTCCGCTCGCCGCCAAGGAAACGGCCGTAGGCTCGCAGGTAAACTCGATGCAGATATATTCCACGTGCCGACGATAGAACACCTCCCACGCCGCCCGAGCGCACGAGGGTTCATCGTCTACCAGCCCCATGTAGACCAGCAGATCAGCGTCGCCTTCATCCGCTAATTCGGGGCCCGCGCCCCGCGCCGGGGTCGATTTCATCCAAACACGTGTCCTTATTGTCGTTTTGTCTGTCGAACTCCACAAAGTATACGCCAAAGCGTGACATGCGTGTGGAGAAACAGCGCGGTTGACTACCTGGCTGCGACCTGAGGTCCTCAAGAGAAAGTGTGGCGACTGGGGCTTGCAGAAAAGCGTGAACGTGATACAATCATTATGAATGGCTCGCGATCCGGGCACACCGGGGCGGGCAGAAGATAATGTGAAAAGCATCCGATAATAGGTATGAAATGAGCGACACCTTACGGTCCAAGGCGACATTCCCGTCTAAGCAGGCCCCCCCCGTCTGCGCCACGACGACGAAGCCGCCCCCCGGATCGTAGGGTATACCTCCTGATCGGAGTTAACAGGCCCTGCGATCCGCACTGGACGCGGGGCTTTCTTATTTTCGCATCGGACGCAGGACAGACTGCAGAAAGGAGCAAAACAACGATGGCACTTAAGGTAACAGTAGTAGGCGTCGGTCTGGTTGGCGAAGCAATTGTGAGCTGTCTGAAGGAGCGCAACTTCCCGTGCGAGTGGCCCCCGCGCGTAGCCGCCACACGAGAAAGGCCGCAGACACTGGCCGGGGAGAAAATGCGTGTCGAGGAAACCACGGCCGATGTGTTCGACGGCGCGGACGTTGTCCTTTTCGCAGGAAAAGAGGGCGCCAAGGGTGCGAGCGTCACTTGGCGCGAGATTGCTGAAAAGGCAGGCGCTATCTGTGTCGACAACGGCCGCGATTTTCGGCTGGCGCCGGATGTACCCCTGATCGTCCCGGAGGTGAACGCCGACGCAATCGCCGACGACACCCGCTTCATCGCGAGCCCGAACTGCTCGACCATTCAACTGGTAGTTGCCCTGGCGCCGTTGCATCGAGCCGCACGCATCAAGCGGATCGTCGTGTCGACATACCAATCGACCAGCGGCTGGGGCCTCAAAGGACCGCAAGAACTCAAGGCCCAGACGCCGGCGGCGTTGGAATCTCTCGATAACATCCCGTTCGATCCGACGGTGTTTGCGCGGCCGGTCGCCTTCAACTGTATCCCGCACATCGAGCCCTTCATGGACGCCGACTATACGCGGGAGGAGTGGAAGATGGTCCACGAAACGCACAAGATCCTCGGGGACTCGACCATCCGCATCTCGACGATGGCGGTGCGTGTACCGGTCTTCGTCGGTCACGGGGAGGCTATCTGGATTGAGACCGAGAAACAGCTATCGCCAGAGCAGGCCCGCGACCTTCTGCGCGACGCGCCTGGTGTAGTTCTGATGGATGAACTGGCCGGCGAAACCCCGCGTGGCGATAAGAATGAGCGTACCTATCCGACACCACTGGACGTTCTGAAGCACCGCGATGACGTACTTGTGGGGCGAATACGTCAAGACATCAGCAGTGACAGCGGTTTGGCGCTCTGGTGTGTATCGGACAATCTTCGCAAGGGCGCGGCCTTAAACGTCGTCCAGATTGCCGAGGAACTGATTCGGCGCGGCATGTTGAAGCCGTAGGCAAAGCAACTGTTCGCTTACTTCGCACCTGAACGCAGAGGGGACGCCGTGAAAAAGCGTCCTCTCTGCACGGTCTTGTTCTTGAAAGTGGCTCCTGTCACTCCGGGACGTACGGCGGAGCCCAGAGCTTGCGGATGTCGTCGATGCCGAGTTTCAGCATAGCGATACGTTCCAGCCCAAGGCCGAACGCGAACCCGCTCACGGTCTGTGGGTCATACCCGGCTTCGGTGAGCGTCTCGACCGTCAGCATCCCACATCCTGCGATTTCCATCCACTCCTCGCCGTGTTCAATGAAAGCTTCCTGAGCGCAGTCCACTTTGGGGTAAGCGAAGTCGGCATCTTTCCACTTCAGATTCGCTCCCGGCAAGGCGGCTCGTATGGCTTTCTCAACCGTTGCTCTCATCGCTTTGTGATTAGCTCCGGTCTCAATACATAGTGCCTCGAATTGATGGAAGGCTCTCAAGTGGCTCACATCCTCAGGATTGTCGCGGAAAACTCGTCCTGCCGTCATGATACGAACCGGCGGAACTCGTCCCGATATTGCACTGAAGGTAGTGACGCTCGTCTCCGTGCGCAGGATTGTCTCCTCGTCCACCTCGTAGGCATCAGCCAAACCAGATCCGACACCGTAGGAAGTCTTTTTAACAACTTCCTCGCCGCTAATCAGCTCATACTCCGACAGAGCATCCTGTATTGCGCGTCCGATCTCGCGGATGGGGTGCCCCTCGATTTCCAGCGGGCGAGGCTTGGCGAGCAATTCCTGTATCTGTTGCGGGAATTCACCGGGTAGCGGGTGTGATTTCAGTTCGTCGGCAACCATGTTCAACATCCTTTCTTTCAGCCGGTTTCGTGAAGCGGTCAGGCGGGATTTGACTGTTCCCGCGGGCACTTCGAGGAACTCGGCAATATCATTCTGTGAATATCCATTGATGTAAAACAGCGTCGTCACTTCGCGTTGTTGCTCCGGCAGCGACCGGATAGCGGCTAGCACCTTGTCTCTCATCTCGCGGTCCTCTGCTGCCTGCGACGGCTGGCGGGCGGGCGAGGCAACCTCCACCGCGGCCTCAAGCGACGCGGCCGGGATTTCCTTGCGCCTGGTCAGCCGGTCGCAATGCTTGAAGATGATCCGCCGGAACCACCCGGGAAAGGCCGCCGGTTCGCGGAGATTGCCCAGGCACCGATACGCCTCGATAAATGCTTCCTGCGCAGCGTCTTCCGCCAGATGGAAATCCCCCAGGATCGAGTATGCGTACCCGTATCCCATGTCCTGAAACCGCCGGACAATCTCGCCGTAGGCGTCTACGTCGCCCGCCCGGCCGCGCGTGACCAATGACTGCAACTTTTCCATGTCGAATCCGAAGCCGAAGCCGCTTGCGGCTTTGCACTCTCTGACAACTCGAAGGCCCTTCTATAATAAGGTCCCAATTTCTCAAAGGAAGGTTCACGAAATGGTCGAATTTTTCTGCTGCCGCACAAAGAGATGAATCCACCGGCTTAGCAGGTCGGCGAGGGCGTATAGCTTTGGGCTATCCTTTCAGCCGAAGCGATTGCCATGCCGTTTATTCAATTCGGTCATATAAGCGCCCTGGTTCGTGTCGCGATGAGTATTGAGATTATCCAGAACCACGTGTACACGACGTTGCCGGTACGCCGATGCGACCCGATCTATCTCAGCCTGTTCTACAAGAGCAATTGGAGGTGGTCAGAAGATGTGCGCGATGTCGAAGGATCTTCATCGAGCTTCGGGTCAATGAGCGTCATGGGGGGAAACTCTCCTTGCCCCTGCCCTGCGGCGAGCCGAAGGAACGTTTCCAAGTAGTCCCGTATGTCGAACCCCAATCGCTGCATCGGAATGAGGCCCCCGTTTACGTTCGGCAGGAGGCAGTTGGTGACTATCTCCACATCCTCTGGAACGCGGACATTGGCGGCAAAAAGACCCGCTGTAAGACTATCAGTGAGGTTCTGTGACGTGCAGATCAATCCGTCCGGGCGATCCTCAGGTGGACCGCTCATCAACAGCCTGACGCACCGGCTGCCCATTTCCATGTCCAGTGGCGGGTTCTGCATCCAGTAAGGCTTGCAGATCAGCCCCCGCTTGGTGATCGTCTCCTCCACATACTGCCCGACGGACTCGTAGTCGCCCGTGCCCATGAGATATCCGATGCGCCGCCGACCGCGGGAAACCAGATAATCCAACCCGCGATCCACCATCGCAAAGAGGTTCTCCTGGATATTCGAAACCCCTTGTGTCTCCTGCTGCCGCCAATATGCCACGCGGGCAATGCCCGGTTCGTCGATGATGGGCGTACCGACAAACGGCTGCGGATCCAGGAACACGAAGAACAACCCAGCCAACCTGTGGTTCTGCACGTCGTCAACCAGTCGGTGGTAGTCCTCCTCTTTATGGACGCCGAGCCCGGTGTAGATGTGAAAACGCACATCCTCTCGCTCCTGCTGCATGTGGTCCGCCATCCCGCACATCCGCTGGTAGAATTGAGAAGGCGGTTCCGGGTACGTGCGAGGGTTGTTCATCGCAAAGAGGAGACCATATTGGCAAAGGTGTGGAGGATAAGAGCTTACAAATGTACCCTGTCCGGGTGTCGCCCTGACGAACCCGTCCCTTATCAGCCCATCCATCGCACCCTGGACCGTTACGCTGCTGACGCCAAAGTGCTTCTCCAGTATGTTTCGGTTGGGCATCCGCTCGCCCGGTGAATATTTCCCCTGGACAATTTGCTCCTGCAAATGATTGCGAATGGCCTTGCGGCCCTTGATGTTCCCTAACTGTAGCTCTGGCATTTGATGTATTCTCGCTATTCGAACTAAAACACGATCCAACCCATAGCCCAATATACCTGTCCCTCCCGAATATTCCGTCCTCCTTGATTCTGTGGCATTTACGTTTCTTGCCTGCTTCAGTGGTCCCTATCATTTTTGTCGTTGAGAGGAAACGCCAGGAAGTTATCGTCGCCTTGAGTGAGTAGATGCATGACCACTTTGTTGCGGTATCGCCGATCCAACCTGATAGTTGCCTGCTCAAGGTCGTTGACGTTGAACACCAACAATGCCCAAAAGACTCAATTTGCCCGCCTCGGGTTCATTCCTTTGAACTCGTCGGCGTCATCGTCACAGTAAGATCCTGTATTATTTCGCCCGGCTTGAGATTGAACTCTTTGTCCGATTCAAGGCGGTACTTGCCAGCCCAATCGTGAGCGCCAACGTACTGCACTTGATCCGGATACAAATAAAGGGTCGCTTTTCCCTGCTTGTTGGATCTTGTTCCTTCAGTGAACACTCCAGAATGATTCTTGGTCCACCAAGCAGCAGCGGAGATCCCCTCGAGAGGTTTTCCCGCTTCGTCGACAATCCGCATGTGGATCGTCGCGAGCATCTCCAGTTGAAGCTCAACGTTGTCGAGGTTGCTATCTTTTACCTCGACGAACGTGTGCCCCACCCCTCTGTCTGTTCGGCAGTTGAAGGGTAGATAGGCCGTCAGCCGATGCTTACCAGCCGGCACTTTCGGTAAGACAAACTTGCCCTCAGCATCAGTCGATACCATTGGCTTCCACGCTCGCAAGCCCAATCGTATCTTGAGTCCTTGCAAGCTGGCGAAGGTCGCCGAAGGCAAGAGCCTTCCGGAGACCTTGTAGAACTTGATCTTCTTGAGTGCGATCCGGCCGATGTCTTTGTCTTCACCCGGTTTTATCTCTATTGGGACAACCGTCTCTCCGGAAAGTTCCAGGGGGAAAATTTCCAGCGTCAGTTGCACAACGCCCGGAGTCAGCTTAGCCAACTCAAAACGGCCCGAGGCATCGATTTTGATTCGCTGCCTACGTTCATTGCCATCAGCATATTTCAAGCGACATAATATACGCCTGTCAGTTAGTGTTTCTTTACCTTCGACGGCCAGACGCCCAGTGATTCGCGCCGTTGGGACCATGATAACTCGAAGGTTCTCGATTATCTGTCCGGACTTGGGGTCAACCATCTCATATCCTTCGGCGACCAGGTCACGATCAAGATCAAATCCCCTCACGTATTGAACTCGGCCGGGATAGAGAAAAAGCACAGCCCAGCCGTTCTTGTCTGACTTCGTGCCTTCTGTCCAGAAGCCGTTTCCGCTCCTGGCCCACGTTGCCCCGGCCGTGATCCCCTCCAACGGATTGCCTTTCGCGTCCAGAATCTGCACTCGGACCTCGGCCAGTGCATCCAGTTGAATCCCGACGTTTTCCACAGGCTTGTACCGTTCAACATTGATCTCCACGCGCCCAACGCCGCAGTCACCGCGCAGATTGTGTGGCAGATACGCCGTCAGCCAATGCTTCCCGGGCGGGACATTCGGAAAGCGGAACTCCCCATCTGCATCTGCCTCCACGATATAGGCCCAGTCGTAGTCAAGACGAACCATCAGTCCGTTTAGGCCGTGCGTGGTTTTCGAAGGAATCAGTTTCCCGGACACCGACGTTTGCGTCCCGACAACTAGATCCGGCCCACGGATCGTTTGCCCACTTTCGCCTGTGATGGCGTATTGGGGAGCGTCTCGAAGATTCATTCCAGCTTCCACTCGTGCATAGACTATGACGGAAGTCCACGGTTCTCGCTTTGGGCTTTTTCTCTGGGAAAAACGGACAAGTGCGGTCCGGGCGGGGATTCCCCTTAGTTCATACTCCCCGTCCTTGTCCGTCAGTGTCTTGTCGATCAGGCCCCGATAATTGCGGGCACATACTTCAGCGCCTTGGACCCCCCTACCGGCCTTGTCAACAACCCTTCCGACAACAATCCCTCCTCGAGGCAGGACAAGCGTTCCCATGGAATCTTTCTCCGAGATATTCCAAAAGAATCCCACGCCGTAGCCCGGTTTTATTATTCGCAACCACGCCCGCGGTCCAATAACCTGGCGGCTGGACCATATTCGGAACTCGCCGTTTTCGTCCGTATGCCCCTGGCCAAGAGCTCCGAAGAATTCCCAGTCAGCGTTTGATCCGTTCTGCACTCGGACGATTGCTCCTTCGACCGGATTGTTGTCTTCATCAACGACTTTTCCACTTATAAGCTCCCCGTCGCCCAGCGCGATATCTACGTTGGTATAGTTGGTCTTAGCGGCGGTAACGTTCGGGCCGACGTACAGCGGCCGTGTTTCGTAGCCTGGCGAACCGGTATAAACGCAGATGGAATTCTTGCCTTTCACCGGACCAGACGTCGCCAAAAGCATGACAAATTGCAGTTCGTACTTACCATCGGCGTCGGCTTTGACTTCCGCATACGGGAACTTATCGAAAAGTTCCGGCCCACTGTGACGCCATGTGAAAATGTGCCCGCGAACAAGTGCATGGGGAATAGATTTTTTCGTGCGGGCATCGGTAATCCGCCCGGAAACACTGACGGTAACGGGCTGATCATCCGGCGCCTTCTGTCCCAAAGAGAACAGCAATTTCACTCCGATACCATCGGGGGGGGAGGCCTTGCAATAACAGGCGCCGCCTGCAAGAACTAACCCGCACAGCAGGAAAACACCGCCCAGCTTGTTACCTTTGTTATCCATATTCCATTCCTATTCAATCAACGCTATCAGCCCAAAAGTGACCACCATTTCAAAATTATCAGTGCTATAATCTCGACACAGGCCCACTGCTCAAACTATTATAGTTCATTACATTCCGTCAATTAGCCAGACATTACCCTTATTCTTCAACCGAGCATCCATTTTCAGTGTATCTCCACTCTTGAATGTACGGCCTTTCACTGAGACGTTACTTTTGAAGGTAACTTCCCATGTGATACTGGCTGATTTACCATGCTGTTTCATGTCCACTACCTTTACCGGTTTCTCTGGATTAATGGCTTCCCACATTTTTCTTATGCTATATACTTTGGAAGAAGAGTCTGCATCCAGGATTCTTTCGACATCGTCATAATCTTTACCATCTGGCAGCATACACGACAAAGCATCTTGTTTTCTCTTCGTAGCGACAGCTTTAGTCCAACTTATCACTGTAGCCTTTGGACTACTCCGGTCAACTAGTACATCTGCCTTCGTGATAGCCTTACCAAAGGGTGTGGCTTTCAATTCTGTTAAATTAGAATTAGATCGAGGCTTGCCTGGCGAAAGTCCGGATTTGTATCGTTTGTGCCAATCGAGGCCCTCCATCCCATGCCAATGGCCTTTGCCGCCGTCGAAATTGTATTCAAATGGGAGATTCCCTTCTAAGACGCTACCGTCTTTGAGCGTCAGCTTATAGGGGACTGTAGGCCAACCTTTTCGCCCTATGATTACCTCCTTACCCGGAAACATATTCCCGACTTTGACGGATACTATAGGGTTGTCTATAAAGGTCTTGCAGATCCACTCGGCCCAGCCTGCCCAGTTGCTACTTACCATGTAATAGTTATGTGCAGGGAACTTTTTCCAGCCATCCTCTTTCCACCTGCCGTTTTCTGATAAATATCCCAAGGTATAGGCATAGTCAGCATTGCGAATCTTTGCGAAAAGCTCTTCTGCGGCCTGCACGACCTCCTCCGGGTGCTCCATTGCATAGGTGATCTTCTCATCCTGGATCGCCTTCTTCCAATCTCTCCCGCCTCGGTGCCACGCATCCATGGGTCCCAAAGCCCATTTGCGCCAATTACGTCGCGGCTTACCCCAAGAATTGCCCATCCAGGCGATAAAACTTTGGGCATCCGATTTGGGCAGTCTGTAGGATTCTGCCCAGCCCTTGCGATACATCATGCGATGGCGCCGCTCCAGCTCCTTGACGAACTCATCGGTGTAGAACCCGGGAATAAGTGGCGAGAACATCTCCGTCTCCAGCGGTCCCAAATAAAGATAAGCGCTGTATCCATCTCGATAGGTGCTCATTACCGGTCTGTCCGCTAAGGCATCAAAGGGTTCCTTTCCGAAGGGACCCACATCAAGGGGAAAAGCCATCGGCTTGTTGCCGAGTTCTGCAAAGGCCGAATCGAAAAGCCCCATACACACTCGTCCTTTTACGTCTCCCCAGTTTGTTCCGACAGCTTGATGTTGCATAATCGCAAATATGTTTTCAGGTCCCAGTTCCTTCCTCAGATGCCATCCCGCAGATTCCATAGGCGCCCCGTCTTTCGCGGGGAGGGGGTACATGTGAGTTCGAAAGTTCAACATGGTGTGTGCGACGCCCACAATGAACAGGGTGTTGCGTTTCTCTTGCGGGTGCTCGCGAAGGTCCTTGAGGATGTTTTGGGCCATGAAGCGGTCCCGGTTCACATTGTACTTGCGCCAGTCCTTGCGCTCCTTGATATCCTTCCAGGGCCTTTGCATGTCAACAAGGATAATCCTCAGCCGTTCGTTGGCGGGAAGGTCCTGATTGACAATCCACACCTTCACAAAGAAATCCAGCATCGGTTGGTCCGGCCAACCCATCCACAGGTTGTCGCGCAACATCTCGATGATCAGCTTTGTGTCGCAACTATCCGCGGCCAGGAATTGATCCACAAGGTTCTGATCGTTGGAGGGCAACCCCATATAGATAACCCCTACGCGCTTGGCAAAGTCCGGATCGGTCACCAGCGAAGCATTGAACGCCCAGTAGCGCGGCCGATGGTGGATCTCTCCCATGATGACTATCTTGTGGGTGGCGAGAGCATTCATAACGAACGCCTTTGGATCCTTACCATGGGTTTTCAGGAAATCTACGAACGGCTTGAGATAGGCTTCCGGATCTTTGACTTTCGGCCGAACCAACCGCAGGTCTTTGTTATCGCGCCGCGCGCATGAGCCAGCAAATTTTGCGCGCGCTTGATCAATGGTCCGGTAATGCGAATGCCCTTTGTTCAGCCACCGTCCGTCCTCACGTCCGACAATGCGGCCATCAAACTTTATACCCCCTGAGGGGTGATTGATTTTTGAGATGACGACGGCGTGATCGCCGCGAAAGATCCTTACTTCCAGGATGCGTGCATTAAGGTACATTTTGGCGATTTTGGGTTTGACCTGTTCCTTCTTCGCATCAGCAGACGGGAGGCGATTGGCAAGACTCTTGACACTGATCCGTCGCCATGTGCTTTGCTCCCCGCTTGCCAAAACGCGACCAATCACCGCATACGCCGCCTCCGGGGTCGAGAAATCCTCCTTCTCGGGGAAATCGCATACCTTTTTGTTGACCTTGTAGACTCGCCGCAGTGGCGAACCCTGTTTGGCTTTGTCTTTGGCCGATGCAGCGAGAGCGCAACTGAACAAAATTGATGACAAACCAAAGCAATAGCAAACTGCCTTCTTCATGACAAATTCCTG
>SDBV01002781.1_pt1 | contig 26067 bp, 20 predicted proteins | sample 2277081 | NCBI WGS metagenome assembly SDBV01 (sample SAMN10402039, study PRJNA504765) | marine sediment metagenome | isolation source: marine sediment core GS10_PC15, 223 cmbsf | place: Arctic Ocean: Southern Knipovich Ridge | collected 2010 | reverse complement strand
TTATAGAAAAATATAAGAAATGGGAAAGCGGAGAACAATTTACTGCCAAATCTGACAAAAAGGATAATACTTTAAAAAATGAATGTAAATGGAAAACATTTTGAAACTATCTGGCTAAAAGATAATAAAACAATTCAAATAATAGACCAGCGCACACTACCTTTTGATCTTATTATTGAAGACATTAAAGCTTTAAGCGAAATGGCAACAGCAATAGAAGACATGCATTTGCGCGGAGCACCTCTTATTGGTGTTGCAGCAGCATATGGTGTTTATCTGGGGCTTTTGGAAATAAAGGCAGGACATCCGGAAATTCCTGAAGATAAAGACCTTACTCACGAAGATCAAAATAAAATTAATAAAGCCCTGCATAAAGTATCTGAAATACTAAAATCTACCAGGCCTACTGCGGTAAACCTCGAATGGGCTGTTTCAAAGCAATTATTAGAAATAGCAAAAAGTAAAACTTTAAACAGTAAAATAGATGCTGCCTTAAAATCCGCAGATAAAATTAAAAAGAGTGATATAGAAAACTGCAGAAAAATAGGCGAGCATGGTGTAGTGCTTATTGATAAAATTAGTAAAAAAAAGAATGACACAGTTAATATACTTACTCATTGCAATGCAGGATGGCTTGCATGTGTAGATTACGGAACTGCAACATCACCTATCTATAATGCATATGAAAAAGGTATTGATATTCACGTATGGGTGGATGAAACAAGACCCAGAAACCAGGGTGCAAGATTAACAGCATGGGAACTTGGACAGCATGGTATAAAACACACAATTATTGCAGATAATACAGGCGGGCACTTAATGCAGCATGGGATGGTGGATATGGTAATAGTAGGCAGCGACAGGACTACGCATACCGGCGATGTTGCAAACAAAATTGGTACTTACCTGAAAGCTCTTGCTGCAAAAGACAATAATGTTCCTTTTTATGCTGCCCTTCCCTCATCTACAATAGACTGGAATATAGAAGATGGAGTAAAAAACATTCCAGTAGAAACGCGTGATCCGGATGAAGTTAAATACATATACGGCAAGTCCGGAGGAAAAATAAGAAAAGTTCTTTTAATTCCGGAGAACAGTAATGCTTTAAATTATGCTTTTGATGTAACACCTGCAAGACTTGTTACAGGAATAATTACAGAAAGAGGAATCTGTAAAACAGAGGAAATTAATAAATTATTTCCGGAAAAATAATTAAGGTATAAAATGCTGTTTTATTTGCCGCTCTCACAAGAGTGTGCGACATTTCAAGTAGCATCTAAATAGGATTGTTTTATTAAAAAGCTCACTCATCAGTCATAGCAAAATTTATATTCTCATATTAAAGTAATCATTTTTATTATATTTTTTAATCAAAAGCAAAATCTATTTCTTTAATGGGTGTATTCTTTTAGCTATTGCTAATATTTCCAAATAATATTATATTTGTTTTAATACTATTTATATATGTTTTATGAAAATATTCTGTTTTTAATATAAACTTATTAGTAATAATTACTATATAATTTATAATTTTATTCTCACAATAATTTATACTGCATTATACTGCATTATACTCATTATAAAAACAGAATTACTATTATACTATAGGGAAAGATTATGGTTATAACAGAATTACTTACGAAATTTGAACAATCAAGAGACAGCTTAATCCCAATTCTGCAGGAAGCACAGAAATCATGTGGTTATTTGTCTAAACAATCAATTCACGATATATCCGGTTATCTGGGCATATCAGAAAATGATATTTACGGTGTTGCAACATTTTATACTCAGTTTAGATTTAAGCCAAAAGCAGTGCATGAGGTAAAAGTATGTGAAGGAACTGCATGCCATGTAAGAGGAAGCAAGCGTATAAAGAGTGAAGTAATCGAGATACTTGGAATAAACCCAGGTGAATCTACAGAAGACAATAAATTCAGTCTTACAAGCGTTGCATGTTTCGGTTCCTGCGCACTTTCCCCTGTTATTTTAATTGATGGAAAAGTATATGGAAGAGTAACTCCGAAAAAAGTCAGACAACTTCTAAAGGAAATTAAATGATATTTGAAAGTATACAGAAAAAAGCAAAAACAGAATGGGAAGATTTTAATAATATTACCCGCCCAAGAATTTTAATAGGTTCTGTTACCTGCGGACGTGCAGCAGGCGCACTTCTTATAAAAGAAGCTATTAACAAAGAATTATCAAAACTTTCTGTTAAAGCAGATATTTACGAAGTAGGCTGTCTTGGGATGTGCTATGCAGAGCCTCTTGTAGAAATCGGTATGCCCGACGGAAGAAGAGTGCTATACAACAATCTAACAGAAGAAAATGCAGTAGCACTCGTAAATGACTTTATTGTTAATTCCAATCCGAGGACAGATCTTGCGTTAGCAACTACAGGTAATTTAGATATTGATAATATCTGTAAAATGAATGAACTCCCAATGATAGAAAATCAAGTTAGAATTGTATTAAGAAATACAGGCATTATTGTTCCTACTAATATTAACCATTATATAGCACGTGCCGGGTACTCAAGTTTACAAAAAGCCCTTAGGATGAAACAGAAAGAAGTAATAGATGAAGTAATGAAATCCGGTCTTAGAGGACGCGGGGGTGCAGGCTTTTCTACGGGAAAAAAGTGGGAATTTGCATATAACAGCCCCAGCCCTGATAAATATATGATATGCAATGCAGACGAAGGAGATCCAGGTGCATTTATGGACCGTTCTGTTTTAGAAAGTGATCCTCATACGGTTCTTGAAGGTTTAGTAATTGCTGCTTATGCAATAGGCGCAAACAATGGTTATGTATACTGCAGAACTGAATATCCTCTTGCACTGGAACGTCTTGAGCTTGCAATAAAACAAGCAGAAGAATATGGTTTTTTAGGCAAAAATATAATGAACAGTGGATTTGACTTTAATATCAAGATTAAAGAGGGAGCAGGTGCATTTGTATGCGGTGAAGAAACAGCTTTAATTGCGTCTATAGAAGGGAAACGAGGCATGCCCATGCCGCGTCCGCCATTTCCTGCAGTGTCCGGACTTCATAAAAAACCAACAAATATTAACAATGTAGAAACACTTGCAAATATCCCGGTAATCTTAAACAAGGGAGCGGAGTGGTTTTCACAATACGGTACAGAAAAGAGCAAAGGCACTAAAACATTTGCACTGGCCGGAAAAATAAACAGGACAGGCCTTATAGAAGTCCCAATGGGAATTAAACTGTCAGACATAGTATATAAAATAGGCGGGGGAATACCAGACAATAAAAAGTTTAAAGCAATACAGTCCGGCGGCCCTTCCGGAGGATGCATACCAAAGGAGCTTTTAGATCTTGAAGTAGACTATGACGAACTTATAAAAGTGGGTTCTATTATGGGTTCCGGCGGTATGATAATAATGGATGAGGACTCATGCATGGTTGATATTGCAAGATACTTTTTAGAATTTACACAGAACGAATCATGCGGTAAATGCACACCATGCAGAATGGGATCCCAGCACCTCTTAAAAATACTAACAGATATAACAGAAGGCAGAGGCTCCGAGAAACATATTCCACTTCTTAAAGAGTTGTCGCAGACTATTAAATCGGGCTCGTTATGCGGGCTTGGACAGACTATTCCGAATCCTGTACTCAGCACTCTTAGATATTTTACAGAAGAATTTGAAAAGCACATAAATAAAAAACAATGCGGCGCATTAGTATGTAAAGATATAATTTCATCACCATGCCAGTACACATGCCCAATAAATCAGGATGTTCCATCCTACCTAGGATATATTGCACGTAATGAATTTGATAAAGCAATAGAAATTATCCGGAGAGAAAATCCTCTTCCAGGAATATGCGGGAGGACTTGCCCGCATCCATGTGAAACAAAATGCGAAGCAGGCAAATATGACAGCCCCATATCAATCCGTTCATTAAAACGTTTTGCTTCCGACTATGAATTAAAAAACGGTGTAAAGGTAAAAAAACCGAAACGGCTATATGATGAAAAAATAGCGATTATAGGTTCCGGGCCGGCAGGACTTTCTGCAGCTTATTTCCTTGCAAATAAAGGTTATAAGTGTACAATTTTCGAAAGTCTTCCTGTTGCAGGCGGGATGCTTGCAGTAGGTATTCCGGACTACAGGCTCCCAACAGATATTTTAAATCAGGAAATTGATTATATAAAACAGCTGGGAGTAGAAATAAAAACAAGCACTACTTTTGGAAAAGATATAACTATGCAGGAGCTTTTAGATAAGGAATATAAAGTTGTTTTTCTTGCAACAGGTGCACATAATGCACATAAAATGGCAGTTCCAGGAGAAAAAAATCCTGCCGTATTATCCGGAGTTAAGTTTTTAAGAGACCTTAACCTCGGAGTGAAAACAAAGTTAGGAGAGAAAGTAGCAGTTATCGGCGGTGGAAATGTTGCTGTAGATTCTGCCCGCTCTGCAGTTAGACTCGGCAGTAAGAATGTTTTTGTAATTTACAGGCGGTCCAAAGAAGAAATGCCGGCAGCAGCTGAAGAAATAGAACAATTAGAAGAAGAAGGAATCAAAATTTTATTTTTAACAAATCCTGTAAAAATAGAAACAGCAAATAATACAATTAAAGGTATTGAATGTGTACGTATGAAATTAGGTGAGCCGGATAATTCCGGCAGAAGAAGGCCCATACCAATAGAAGGCTCTGAAGTTTTTATTGAATGCGATAATGTTATTAGCGCAATCGGCCAGTTTCCTGACCTATCATTTAATTCCGGTAATGAAATTAAATCTACAAAATGGAACACTATTGTTTTTGATGAAGAAACTTTTAATACTTCAAAATCCGGTGTATTTGCAGGTGGTGATGCAGTTACAGGCCCTTCAGATGTTATTTCTGCGATAGCACATGGCAAACATGCTGCAAACAGCATTTATCAGTATTTAAGAGGAAAAGAAGTAAAAAGAGAATATAAAGTTGTACGGCCTGCAGTACGTGTAAAACCTGTTGAATTAACAGAAACTGAAATAGAAGAGCTAAAAAGGCCGGATATGCCATGTAAGAAACCAAAAAGCAGAATCGTCAATTTCTCTGAAGTAGAAGATGGTTTTACAGAAAAGACTGCAGTAATGGAAGCCAAAAGATGTTTAAGGTGTGATAATAAATGAAGAAGGTGTGATTATGAGTAAAATTACCATAACAATAAATAATAAACAAATTATTGCAGAAGAAGGAAAAACAGTATTTGAAGCTGCTAAAGATGCAGATATAAAGATACCGTCTCTTTGCTATCATTCGGAACTTAGTCCATATGGTGCATGCAGATTATGCGTAGTTCAAATAGAAGGCATTAGAGGTTATCCAACATCATGCACCACACCAGCACGAGAGGGTATGGTTGTTAAAACAGATTCTTTAGAAATTAAAAAACTAAGAAAAAATGTTTTAAAACTGATGTTAAGTGGCCACACAAGCCCATGTCTTGTATGCCTTCACAGAGTAGACTGCGAAAAGTACAGGCCGAATTCTATTAAAACAGGAAAAGCAATAAGTTGTACTTTCTGCAGTAATCGCGATAACTGTGAACTAAGAGAACTCTCTGCCGAATTTGAAATAAAAGACCTGGAAGTGCCAATTATTTACAACAAACTGCCTGTAGAAAGAGATGATCCATTTATGGACAGGGACTATAACCTCTGTATTTTATGCGGAAGATGTGTTCGTATTTGTGAAAAATTACATGGAAGCCAGGCAATATCATTTGTTAACAGAGGCAGGAAAGCACGCATCGGAACAGCATTTAACAGAAGCTATGTTAAATCAGATTGTGTATTCTGCGGAGCATGTATAGATGTGTGCCCTACAGGAGTATTAAAAGACCGCTACACAAAATGGAACGGTAAACCGGATAAAATTGAGATTAGCAAATGCACATTATGTCCTGTTGGATGTTCTATGAACATAATGCTTAAAAACAACAAAGTAATAGGAACACAGGCAATATCTTCAAAACATAAGGATTTGCTATGCGCAACAGGAAGGTTTGTATATCCGCAAATTTTTGAACATCCTAAAAGACTACTAAAAAATAAAATCCGTGCAGAAGACAGACAAAGAAATGCCGATTACTCTGAAACAGTTAAATTTGTTTCGGAAAAATTAAAGGCATATTCCGGAAATGATTTTGCATTAATTGCAGATGCAGCAGCTCCCGTAGAAGAATTAAACATGCTAAGAAAATTCACAAAAGAAGTTATGAAATCTGACAATTTTGGGATTGCATTTTCATTAAATAATAAATTGCAAATAAAACCGAAAAGTTTAGAAAATCAGATTAAAAACGGTTCTATTAAAGCTCTTGTAACGACTGGAAATTATTTGAATACAGACGCATTAGATAAACTGGAATGCTTTATTACGTCAGACTGCATTCAGACAGAGTTGGAGAAAAAAGCAGACGCAGTTTTCGCCTCTGCAATCCTTGCTGAGACAGCAGGTAGTTATAAAACAATTTCCGGAGATATAATTACTACAGATATCATAACTAAAGCTCCGGGCGGCGTATTTCCAAACTGGAAAATATTCTCTGATATCTCCGGAGAAATGGGTGGAGCTGAATATAAATCAATAGAAGATATAATAAAAGAAATGAATGGAAACTCAGAATATAATATAGACTTGTCATCTTTTACCAATCCTGTGGGTTCCATTGATGCTCTACCTATAATGTTCAGGGGACATAATTTAGCAGAGCTTGCAACTTCCCTTAAACAGCTAGTCAATGATGATCAGTTAGATAAAAAAACAGAACCTATCCCATTAGATCAAGAAAACAACGGATTTAAAATCATTGAGAAAAAAGAAATTGTCCCTAATACACATATGATAGTTGTTCATGCGCCTAATGTTGCAAGAAATACTCTTCCAGGCCAGTTTGTAATTGCCATGGCAAAAGAAACATCAGAAAGAATCCCTTATACAATTTCAGATTTTAATGTAGAGGAAGGAACAGTCACATTTAACGCTTTAGAAGCAGGCAGGTCCAGCCGCGAAATGGCAATGCTTAACAAAGGTGATTACATAAAACATTTTGCAGGACCGCTAGGAAGTCCGATTAAAGTAGAAAGCTATGGTACTGTAGTATTGGGTGGAGGGTGCTATGGAGTCGGTGCCATGCTTCCACTTGCCAGGGCATTAAAACAGGCAGGTAATAAAGTTATATGCATTGAGGAAGCATCCAGCCACTACCTATTGTACTGGCAGAATAAATTGGAACAAGCAGCTGATGAGTTTTTAATAGCTACAAAAGACGGCTCTGTAGGCACCAAAGGCGGTGTTCAGGAAGTGATTGCTAAATTAGTAGAAAGAGGTGAAAAGATAGACCAGGCATTTATTATTGGCTGTACTTTTATGATGATGCTTGTATCAGAAAAAACCAAAGAACTCGGCATCCCGACACAGACTGCTCTAAATCCGATAATGCTTGATGGAACCGGAATGTGCGGTGCATGCCGTGTAACAGTTAGTGATAAAACTAAATTCACATGTGTAGACGGCCCATTCTTTGACGGACATAAAATAAACTGGAAAGAACTATTGCAGAGACAATCTGCATATTCAAAGGAAGAGATTCAGGCCCTTCCCCAAGACAATAAACATAAACATACTTGTATGAGTATTTAAATAAAAATTATATAGGAAAACTTTAAATATTATGAATGCAAAAGAAAGAATGAGTATACCACGGCAGAAAATGCCTGAACAGGACCCTTTAAAAAGAAAACATAATAACGAGGAAGTTCCTTTTGGATTTACAGACAAAACTGCAATTAAAGAAGCACAGCGTTGTTTAAGTTGCAAGGTTCCTAAATGCGTGCCTGGATGCCCTGTTAATATTGATATTCCAGCATTTATTAAACTCATAGAGGAAGGTAAGTTTATAGAAGCTGCCGAAAAGCTAAAAGAAACAAATGCACTTCCTGCTGTAACAGGTAGAGTATGCCCCCAGGAAACTCAATGCGAATGCAGATGCATAGTCGGTAAAAAGGGCGACCCTGTAAGTATAGGCCGCCTTGAACGTTTTGCCGCAGATTATGAGAGAAACTCAGAATCTTTTAAATTACCGGAAATTGAAAAACCTAAAGGTAAAAAGGTTGCTATAGTGGGAAGTGGACCAGCGGGCTTAACAGTTGCAGGCGACCTGGTAAAATTGGGTGTGGATGTAACAATTTTCGAAGCTCTTCATAATACCGGTGGAGTATTAATATATGGTATACCTGAATTTAGACTACCAAAAGAAATAGTAAAATATGAAATTGATTATTTAAAAAAGCTAGGCATTACAATAAAAACAGATTTTGTGGTAGGACAGGCAGATACTGTAGATGAACTTCTTGAAAGCGGATTTGATGCAGTATTCTTAGGCACTGGTGCAGGCCTTCCAATGTTTATGAATATTCCGGGTGAAAACCTCGTAGGTGTTTTTTCTGCTAATGAATATTTAACAAGATCTAATCTGATGAAAGCTTATCTATTTCCAACTTACGGTACTGCACCTATTAGAAGTAAAAAAGTTGTAGTTGTAGGCGGCGGAAATGTTGCATTGGACTCTGCAAGAACAGCAATTCGAAGCGGATCCGAATGCACAATTGTCTACAGAAGAAGCATGCCGGAAATGCCGGCAAGAGATGAAGAAATTCATCATGCAGAAGAGGAAGGCATAATTTTTAAGCTATTAACCAATCCAACAAGAATAATAGGGAACGAACACGGAAGAGTAACCGGTATAGAATGCCTTAAAATGAAACTTGGAGAGCCGGATGATTCGGGCAGAAGAAGGCCTATTCCAATCGATGGAAGCGAGTTTATAATAGAAGCGGATACTGTAATACCTGCATTAGGGAACAGAGCAAATCCCCTTGTTCCCATGACCACACCAGACCTTGAAACAACGAAATGGGGGACAATAGTAGTAGATGAAGAAACTATGCAAACCTCAAAAAAAGGTGTCTTTGCAGGCGGAGACATCGTTAGCGGAGCAGCAACTGTTATTCTTGCGATGGGACAGGGAAGAATAGCGGCTCGATCTATTTTTAAGTATCTTACTGTTTAAGTAATATCGTAATACATATCTGGATTTAGATATCGAAACAAATCTTGAATATTTCTCAAGTTATGAGAATATTATAGATTACATAAAGATACAGGGCATTAATCCCCAAAAAGACAGATTATTTTTACTATTAGATGAGTTCCAGAGGATAAAAAAGTCAGGAAAAACCTTAAAAAATCTTTATGATCATCATGAAAATATTAAGATAATTGCAACAGGCTCTTCCAGTATAGAAATAAATAAAACTATTTCCGAATCTATGTCCGGTAGAAAAATTATTTTTAGAGTTTTTCCTCTTTCTTTTCGGGAATTTTTAACATTCAAGCAGAATGCTGTTCTTCTAAAAATATATGATCCCTTTAAGCCAGGTAAAAAAGTATCATCAACCATGCACAAGGCTTTTGAAAAATCTGCTATAGAAAAACTTATCTTTGGTTCCTATCCTGCAGTGGTACTTGAAGATGACATAGAAAGAAAAGGAAGAAAAATTAATGATATTTTAAATTCATATTTAAGAAAAGATGTTCGAGAGCAGTTTGGAGTTACAGATATAGTTCTATATAAAAAGATACTTGAGCTATCTGGAATTTATATAAGCAGTCTGCTGAATACAAATAAAATAGCTAATCAACTTGGGACATATTACAGAAAAGTTGAGAAAATGATTAATACTGCAAGTGAAACTTATATTGTAGACCTGCTTCGGCCATATTTTAAAAATAGAAAGAATGAGATAGTAAGAAATCCAAAACTATATTTTGAAGATACAGGAATAAGAAATTTTCTTATTAAGAATATGAATACAAATATACTTATAAGAAATGACTGGGGATTTATGGTAGAAAACTTTGTTTATAACGAACTTATTAATGAAATTGATATTTTTACAGAAATAAAATACTGGAGAACCAAAAATGGTACTGAGATTGATTTTTTACTAATAAAAAATCAGAAAATATTACCTATAGAAACAAAGAGCAGCACCTTAACTCATGTGCCAAAATCTTTATTTAATTTCTGCAAAAATGAAAATCTAAAACAGGGTATAATAGTTAATAAAGATTATTCAGCATTTATTGAAAAGAATGGTATTAAATTTATTTTTGTTCCGTATTATTTGAGTTCAAAAATACCTGCACTTGTATAAAATCTTTTTATAAAATATTGAAATTTACCGTATTAACTTTAAGCTCCCCTACAACCCCAGTTCCACATGAATGGTTTGCATTGCTTTTAAGCAGAGCTCTGCAAACTCAGCCAACGGTATACCAATAAGCTCACACTCTTTAATTATGTCTCTGTTAACAGATGCTGCAAAAGCTTTTTCTTTCATACGCTTGGTAATTGATTTAGGCTTTACACTGGCAAGTTTTTTATCAGGATAAACAAGTGTTGTTGCAATAATAAGCCCCGTAATAGTTTCACCTGCCGCAAGAGCATAATGAAATTTTTCACTTCGTTTTTTTCCTGCTTCTTCTTCATTATGCATTCTAACAGCTTCTGTAATTTCATCATCTACGTTGTTTTCTTTTAATATTCGTACAGTTTCTTTTCCATGAACTTTAATGTCCGCATTACAAAATTCAACATCAAGGTCATGTAAGAGGCCTGCAAGTGACCACTTTTCTTTGTCTTCATTAAGACGTTCTGCGAGTGAAGTCATTACTGCTTCTGTTGCAAGACAATGCTTAATAAGGTTTTTATTCTTTAAATTTTCATTTAATAAGCTTAATGCTTTTTCTCTTGTAATTCCGTATGACATAGCACTTATATTAAAGGCCTTTTCATTTATTGTCAAATCTTACATCTAAGAAAAATCAATCCTAAAACTATAAATATCGTTAACCTTTGCAATTTTTAATATCAAATAGTAACATTTATAAAAAAAAGCCCCTGATTTTCAGAGGCTTTTCGCTTAAATTGGATGCTAATTAGATGTTAATTAGCTACTATTTGGATTTTACTTCAATTTTCTTTGGTTTTGCTTCCGGTGCTTTTTCCATAGTCAGGGTCAAGAGTCCGTCTTTAAAATTCGCATTAATCTTTTCTCTGTCTACATCCTTTGGTACCACGAAACTTCTTTTAAAGGAATATGCTACTCTTTCTCTAAGCAGATATCCTTCTTCTGCTTCTTCTGTTTTTTCGGTTTCTTCTTTTTTCTTGGAAGAAATAGTAAGTAGATTGTCATCAAGATTTACATCAATGTCTTTTTCTGTTAGTCCCGGAAGTTCTGCTTCCATAACATATCTGTCCTTATCTTCTCTTACATCAACTGTTGGATAATTTCTATTTAATCCAAAACTATCTCCACTAAAAAAGTTATCAAATACAGAATCAAAATCCCATCCTCTTAAGCTGTTTGGTTTACAATTCATTAAGTTCATTTTATTCCTCCTAAAATGTTCTACTAATATACATTCAAAAAGCGTGCCAATACTATAATTTTGATAAGTTATTTTTTATTTCGTTGTAATACAAGGAGTTATTAAGATTAAAATATCTTTTATAAAATTATTTAAAGCAAAAATTTTTTTTCATTGCTTCTTTTTGATACAGTGTGTCAATATAGACATTTAGCTGGGTCATTTTAGCCCAGCTAATATCTTTTTATAATTTCTTATGTATCATATTAATTTAATTTGAACTATTCTTTTTCCGTAACCCGGCTTTATAATTATATATTCTAATACCCCAACGGAAAGTTCTTATTCTTCTTAAGATAATCTATCCAATTTCTTATACCATTTTTCTTTACAAACGCAGAAACTCTTTTAAAACCTGCACCATACACTTTGTCTCTGTTATTAAGCATATTATAGATCAGATAATCCGACTCTTTACTTTTAAATGTTTTAATTACAAGGTAGGCTGCATAATTACAGCTGCCTTCACATAAAGCAGGATTGTTATTTAGAGGTGCATTCAGGTACTGCCACACATGCATTAATTCATGCGCGACAGTCATAATAAAATGCATTTCCGGAAGGCCTATTAGAATATAGATATCAAGTTTAAAAAAATCAACCTTGTTGTTTACTGTTCGCATTTTGTAATACGTATAACCAGTTTGCTCCTTCATAATCTTTTTCTCAGAAACCTTTTTAAGGCCGTGTTTATTTACGAGGGAAAGCCCGTGGCTCTTCTTCTCTACTTTTATTCCGTATTTTATTAGTATTTCCCGTGTATGCTCAAGATTTTTTAAAGCAGGTTGATTTCCGGTAATAGCAGTTCTGCTGCAGATATTACAGACTATTCTTCCGTCATCATATTTCTTATAGCCGCCTGTAAGCTTATTCGAAATATACCTTGTGCAGTAATTACACTGGGGCACTCTACCATCGTGTTCAAAATGATAGAGGTTTCCCCAGAAATCCTTTGCATATTTACCTGTAATAACCTTACTACACAGGGAGCATTTTAAGGCTATATTATTAAAAAAGCATTCCTTATGATAATTCTTATTTTCATGCACTATGCTCCCTGCACCAATAGCCTTTCTGCAATAAGCGCAAATAAAATGCTCCTGATGATAAAACTTCTTTCCGCTTTTTATATATGCTCCGGTAATGGCTTTCCTGCAGGCTTCACATTTCATATTATAAGTATAAGTTATTTTCTACATATTGATTATCAATTCCTATTGTAATAATCATTATCCATTATAAATGTTATACCTTCCTCTACATAAACAACAACAGTATCTTCATCACCAGTATTTAAATTTATTTCCCCGCCATCATCATGATAAAAAGTCTGTTCCGGAAATCCATATTCTCCTAGCTCAATCTCAAAAAAATATGAAAGGTCTATTACGTATGGCTTTTCATTTGCGATATATATTTCATAAGCCAAATTATCATACCATTCTGCAAGTATTTCCAGCTCATAATTTAAATCTGAGGTAGAAATGGTAATATTAAAATTATCATTTTCTTTTTCAATATCTATACTGTATAAATATTGATCACTATCCACCATATCTATGTGCATTGGATAATTACCTGGCGTTGACAATATAAATAAGAAAATTAATTCCATTATTATTTTATTAATTTCAATTCCTATAGCAACCATATTAGTACTCCTTATTTTGTAAGCTATATCTTTAGTATATTACAATTGTCAAAGTGATAAAAGGTTTATTTATAGACTATCTGCATCTTTTTGAAGAATTGAACTTGTAAAATTGGGACAGAATCATATAGGCATAGTTAAGAATAGAAAATCGCGTATCATTATGGCAGACGGCACAAAGCTTTTAGCAATTGCAGAGAGTATCCTAAAAGTAAATCCAAAATATAAAATAAGCATTATTACGAATGCTCCGGTTTGCAGTAAGACAACTGCCTTCCTAAAGGAGCATTCAATTAATTTATCAGAATAATTACTTGCTCCTGTAGTAAAATCCCATATTGCCAAGATTCGGAAAATTAAACCAGCTGGTATCAGGAACATCATTTACAGCAAAAAAGTAACCTGCTTCTATTGCAAAGCTCCATTTGGGATTTTTTCGGAATCTTACTTCATACCCTAAATGTATCGGAGAAAAATATATTTCCGTTGGCTGGCCTGTTATATCAAAATCAAACATAGGATACAAAGAGTAGTAAAGAGCAAAGCGTTTATCACTACCCAGCCTTAACGCAAATGTTAAATCAAATGCAGTAAAAAATCCAAGCCTGTTATCATCTAAAACAGCGTTACCGAGTCTAATAAACACATTCTGATATTTAAAACCGTTCCTGCTCCTTAATCCTATAAATAAAAAATTACTATCAGATTCATATAATTTTAAATGCAGTACAATGCTTGCAAGATAAGTATTAATTCCGACTCCACCTTCGATTGCAAATTGAAAATATTCTGACAATCCATATCTATAGCCCAGCAATAAAGTGGAAAATCCTGTAAACTCGTCATTTGTACGGAAATAAAAAGAATGGGAACCAACCGGGTGCATCCCCCCTTTCTGGGAAAAATATACATCATCAGAGCTCTCAGAAAATAAAATAAAGGGGAGAAAAACAAATATTAATAAGAATAGTTTATATTTCATATTACCTACTAATATACTAATACATAAGCGCAAGGTAAATAGTAATTATTCCTAATAAGTAAAATTTTCTATTATTTAGAGCTTTTATAAACGCTAGATAATACCTTTGGATAGGAGTGCAATATGCTGCATTTCCTCATCTAAAATTTTATTTATTTTGTCCTTTCCAAAATCCTCCGGTATCATCTTTTTTATTCCAAGATAAAAAACTATAGACTCTTTCTCGAGGTTTATTGCAATACTTAAAATATCTTTGTACGTTTCATGGCCGGTTAATTTTTCGCTGGGGTCTTCATCTAGTGAAAATACTTTTCCGTCTACAAAAGCCCTCAAATATGCTTTTACTTCCTCAAATGGGTCAAGAAAATCATCCTGTTTTTCTCCAAATTCTTTACGCATCTGAGTAAATATTTTAATGTGCTCCTTTTCCATATCTGCCAATTCGAGAAAGTACTGCTTCACCTTCGAATCTGTGCTGTTTTCCGCGGCTTTATTATAAAATTTTACACCATTTGCTTCTATCTGTACCGCAATCCTAAATGCCTCATCTATATTGAATTTCATAGTTTCTCTCCTAAATGCACTTAATTTTTCATATAAATTATTATTTCATATTAAGTATATTTTGGAAAGTGGAAGAAGTCAAAAGATTTCTATTCAATTAGTATAAGATTCTTGTTTCTCGCCTCTCTATTAATTCTATATATGTTTTAAAACTCTTTTTGGAATTTGGATCTCACAGAGCTCACGAAGAACACTGAGGTTTTAATAAATATCCATGATCTAAAACCTATGTGCTTATATCATATTGTTTAATAGATTCTGCATCCATTTTACAAAACTATCTCCGCTGTGATCTCTGTGATCTCTGTGAGAAATTTATTAAATAAATGTTGTTGGTACTTTCAGTTTAGCCGTATTCCCTATGCGTTTTTAGCGTTCTCTGCGAGCGAGAAATTTATTTCGGCCAGTTTATTTTGTTTTCCAAAATACAGAAAATACTTTCCAAAGTTTTATCTTTATATTATCTTAATAATTGTAAGGAGATAAATATGTTTTACGATCCGGTGTATCTTTTGTTAGTATTATTACCATCTATGTTAATAGGTATGGCGGTGCAGAGTTATGTAAAAAATGCATACAAGAAAAATATTAAAATAGGTATTAATTCCCGTTTTACAGGTGCTCAGGTTGCCCGAACAATTCTTAAATTAAAGAATATCAATAATGTTACTGTTAAAATAATTCCGGGTAAATTAACTGATAATTACAATCCTCTTAAAAAGACACTTAATTTATCGTCTAGCGTTTATAATGGTGTTTCTATTGCAGCTGCTGGAATTGCCGCGCATGAATGTGGACATGCAATTCAGGACGCTGGTGTTTATGGGCCATTAATAATTCGAAACGCTATTGTACCTGTTGCAAATATCAGTGGTTTTCTTGTATGGCCTTTGGTAATTTTAGGATTTATAGCACAGCTCCCAATATTAATTGATATTGGGATTATTTTGTTTATCGGCATTATTGCATTTCATCTTATTACATTACCTGTTGAGTTTAATGCAAGCAAAAGAGCTATTAATATTCTAAAAAGGACAAATATTTTAACTTTAAATGAACTGCCCAGGGCAAAAGAGGTTTTAAATGCAGCCGCATTAACTTATGTTGCAAATACACTTGTTGCAATTCTTAATCTTGTGTATCTTCTAATGCTCCGAGGAAGACGGTAATCTTCAAAATAATCTCTGCGAACATTCAGGCTGTTGTGTAAAGTTAAAATTTCTCTCTCACAGAGCTCACGAAGAACACTGAGGTTTTAATAAATATCCATGATCTAAAACCTATGTGCTTATATCATATTGTTTAATAGATTCTACATCCATTTTACAAAACTATCTCCGCTGTGATCTGTGTGAGCTCCGTGAGAAATTTATCAAATAAGCATTGTTGGCATTTTCAGAGCTCTTCAACATCAAAATCCAGCATCCTCTCATCTTCATAAATAAACCGTGCTTTTATATAGCTACCGGAAATAACATGCGGAAGCCAGTGTTTATCATCCTCCCACATCTCTTTATAGGGTATTTTATCTAAATTAAACCAGAGAGGTACAGCTTCATCAGTTTCTTTTAATTCACCTTCATACTTTTCTGCTGTAAATACTTTTACATAAATAGAAAAACCATCAACAAAAACAAATGAAAGATCTGCCATTTCTTTTACTTTTAGAGGAGTTACGCACACTTCCTCCTCTGTTTCCCTCACTGCAGCATCAATTGCTTTTTCACCAGGTTCGATTCTACCGCCCGGCCCATTTATTTTACCTGCACCAAGTCCTTTCTTTTTTCTTATTAAAAGTATCCTGTTATTCTCTATAATAAAGCATAGGACTGCCTTTTCTGTTGGGATCCAATTTTTCCAGTCGAAATCTTTAATTTTCATATTTATAATTATCATTTTAACTTAGAAATAGCAATAATCCTTTACTTTGCATATTTAAAGAATTAGAATTAATAATAAATAGAAACTTAGAAAGGAGACACTAGGTTTTTCAAAAGAACAATTGCATTATTTCTCTTTACAGTATTATTTTCCACAGCTGTTTTTGCTGATAATAGTAAGGAAGACCTTGTTATGGTAGAATGGGACGGAGCATGGTATTTTGCCAGAATAATTGATGATGAAGGGGACACAGTATATATTTCCTACCCTTTCTATGATTCATCATGGGACGAGTGGGTTACAGCAGACAGGTTTGCAGAAGAATAATACTATAATCTTCCGGACTTGATAATTCCTATTAGCAGCCACAGGCCAAAAACGCCTGCAGTTACATAACCAACAAGTCCCAACAGCGGTATACCAAAAAAGTACGGCCCTTTATCAAAATTGATTATTAATGATGAACCCACCAAAATAGAAGCTATTAGAATACTAAAAGCAAGCCTGTTACTCGACTTATCCATCTCTTTTACAAAAAAATCAAGGTTAGTGTGCTCAATCTTTACTTTTAACTGATCCTTTCTTATTTTTTTTAATATTAAATTAATTTCCTCCGGAAGGTTTTTTAAAAGCATACTAGAATCCTGAAAAAGATTTGTTACATCTTTTAGCCTGTTAAAAGGATTCATTCTTGACACCATCAGCTTGCTTACAAACGGCTTTGAAACTTCAATCATATCAAATTCAGGATATAAGCTCTTTCCAAGGGCCTCTATTGTTGAAACGGCTTTTGCAAGCAGAACAAGATCCACAGGTACTTTAATGTTGTGCTTCCTGATAATTTCAATTAATTCAAAAATTACTGTTGCAAGATTTAATTGCGAAAGAGAAATATTATAATAATAATTAATTAAATTCTTTATATCATAACGCAATGCCCGTGTAATTTTACTGTCTTCTACTAATTCAAGATCTCTTAAGACTTTAATAAGCCCGTCCGGATCTCTATCTACAAATGCAATTAAGGCCTTGATAAGTTCTTTCTGTAAAAAATCATCAATATAGCCTATCATACCAAAATCAATTAGAGCAATTACGTTATTGTCAAGTATAAAAATATTTCCCGAATGAGGATCCGCATGAAAAAAGCCCAGTTCAAATACCTGTTTAAAAAATGTATTTGCTCCATTTATTGCCACTACTTTAAAATCAATATTATTCTTTTTTAATTCTTCTATATTAGAGGCTTTTATTCCATCTATATATTCCATAGTGAGTATATTTTCCGTACACAATTCCCAATAGATCTTCATAATATGAATGCCGGGATCATTCTGAAAATATTTTCTAAATGCCTCTACATTCCTTCCCTCTTTAAAAAAATCAAGTTCATACTGAATACTAAGGGCAAACTCTTCGATTACTCCCTTTGGATTTAGCATCTTTAATTCCGGAATATATTTTTCTGCAATTGCAGAAAGTTCAAATAAAATGCATAAGTCCTTTATAATTATTTCTTGAACTAAAGGCCTTTTAATTTTAACAGCAACATCTTCACCATTAAAAGTTCTTGCTCTATGACATTGTGCAATAGAAGCAGCAGCTTCAGGTTCTTCAGTAAAAGATTCAAATATTTCAGAAATGGATTTATTAAACTGGCTTTTAATAGCTTCTTTAACTTCACTAAAAGGAAAAGGGGGCACCTGGTCCTGAAGTTTCTGAAGTTCCATTATAATATTCTTTGGGAGTATGTCCGGACGCATACTTAACATCTGGCCGAATTTTATAAACGTCGGGCCCAATTCTTCAAGCACAAGCCGAATACGGATTGCAAATGGTTTTTCAAGATTTTCTTTTAATTCGTGCTTTGATATTTTAGTTAAAATAAACCTTTTAGAATAACCAATTTTTATTCTGCTAACGACTTCTTTAAATCCATATTTAAATAAGATAAAGATTATCTCTTTATATCTTTTTAATATCTGTGAACGTTTAAACCGATGATTCTTTATATTTATCAAACTTCCCGGCCTATTTTATTTTCTAGATCTTTAATTTTCTTGTTGATTTTTTTTATTTCAGCTACTGTTGGAATACCTAAATTTTTTAATGTTTTTTCTACCTGCTGTTTGACACGTCTGTCAATTTCAACTTCAATTTCTTTTGATTTCTGCATAAGATTATTCACAAGTTCATCTTTTTTATCTTTAGTACTACCGCCTTTTTGTAAAAGTTCGTCTACAAATTTCTCAGCACTCTCTTTTGTTAATGCTAAAGCACCAAGACCTATAAAAAATCCTTTTCTTAGTAATTCTATCATATTAAACCCCTTAATACTTAATTATAACCGACCACTAAAAAGGGTGCAAGTTCTACTTTTATTTTTAGTCCTTTTTAGCGGCCTGATTATCGGTTTACTGCTGTTTTCTTAAAATAAATTCAACACGCCTGTTCTTCCATCTATTATCAATATCACTAAAAGGAATAATAGGCTGTAAACTTCCATAGCCCTCTGTTGTTATTCTTGATGCATCAATACCACGCACTATAAGTGCTTCCATTATCACTCCTGCTCTTTCTAAGGAAAGCGGAATAAGAACTTCTGTATCTTCTCTTTGTGCACGAACAGGATCTTCCCAGTAAAAATTCATGGCATGGCCTTCTATCTGTATACTGTAATCAAGATATTTATTAAATATCTGTGCAAGCCTGTCTATTGTTGCAAGGTTTTTTTCTATTATTTCAGACCCTAACTCATCACTGGTATAATTAGGGGTTCCAGGTGCAAATGTAATACTTGGTATTCTGATTTTGAGCCTGTCACCATCTCTTATTACAAGTATATCTACAGGAATAAATTCATTTACAACTGCTTTATTTCCAAAATCATCAACCAGAGAAAATTCAAAAGGATAGTCTTCTGCAGATTCTACAAGTTCTCCTGTATCTGATAATCCGTCCCAGATAATATCACTGGCTGGAGTTCCCATTCCTAAGAAACTTGTAAAATGGTTTCCTTTAGAATCGGTGATTTCCATTTTCCACTGTGAAATAGGGCTTATATCGAATATTTCATTCTGAATATGCAGATCATCATTTTCACCATCATTATCAGGAGAAAAAAGATCCGGGGTTATTGCCAGCTCTACAACAGGTGGTGATACATCTAAAATAAAGTCTCTTGTAATTTCTACCGGCCTGTTGCCCTTATGATATTCGACAACCAGCTCAGCATAATATATTCCTTCCGTTGCAAGTACTCTGGAACCATCCGGATTTTCTAAATAACCATCCCAATCATAACTCTCATTTTCTAATGATGTTCCAAAATATAATTTCTGCAGGCCGGTTTCCTTATTTACGATTCTTAATTCCCATGATTTAATTCCTCGCTGCTCCACAACATACATCTGAAAAGAAATAGTATCCAGATAATCATCTGCATTCGGTGAAAAGCCTTTTGAACGCACAATTATAAAAACAGGAGTTGGAGTTATATCTATCTCCAGATCATTTACAAATGCTTCTATTCTATTACCTGCCCTGTCTGTAGATATAATTTTATATTGATAAATTCCATTCAGCATTCTATTTCCATTTTCATCTCTACCATCCCAATCAAATTTTTCTGCATTTCCTTTCCAGTAGTAATTCATTAATACCTCACCCTCAGAACCCGACAACTCACCTTCCCATAAATCTTCAAAACTAGATTGCTGATATAAAGGCAGTGTATCCAGTCTATCATCATCATTAGGTGAAAATAGTTTATAATCTGTTGTTAAAGTTATTTCCGGAAATACAGTATCAATTTCAAAAACATTTGACATAGCAACAGGATTATTACCACTCTTGTAAAGGATATTAAATTCAGCCTTATAAGTTCCATCTTTCGCAATGCTTCCATCATTTTTCCTGCCATTCCACAGAAATTCTTTCGGTACTACATTTATACCTTCAAATGTTTTAACAATGCTGTTATTGGAATCCATAACTGTACATACATAAGATTCTACTCCGGTGGCAACCTGTAAATATGGTATTATGCTTACAGCATCTTTAACATTGTCTCCATTTGGAGAGAAATAATTATAATTAGTAGTAATAAAAACCGGTGTTTCCTCAGTATTTATTTCTACAGTAATAAGCTCCGATTCACCATAATTACCTGCCCTGTCTGTGGACAATATCTTATAAGTGTATTGGCCATCCGGCAGTAAATATCCTTCCTGATCACGGCCATACCAGATAATATTGGTATCTGCCCTTCCTTTCCATAAGAACTCACGTACAATACTGTTGTCTGTATTTTTTATTTCACCAATCCACTCCAATTCTTCGGATGTAGATTGGGTACTTGTAAGCAGATCCTTGTTGCCATCATTATTAGGAGAAAAAATTGCATAATCTGCATTCACAGTTGCAGAAGGCGGAGTAAGATCTATAATAAATTCAGGTGAATAAGATTCCGGATTATTTCCATTATTGTAGAGAACTTCCAGATATCCTGTATATCCTGCTTCAGACAATAAACTGCCGGAATCTCCTTTTCCGTCAAACTCAATATAATCAGGCATCTCACCTGCTCCTATAAATTCTTTTACTGACCTGTTTTCTGAGTTTAAAATACTCAATTTCCAGTTTTCTATTCCATCCTTTACAGGAACGTCAAGATTGATTGTAACTATATCTTTAACACCATCTCCATTTGGCGAGAAATATGATTTATCAATAGTTATATTTATCGGTGTAGCCAGTGTATTAATAATTATATTATCAATTTCGAAAATACTAATATTTCCTGCCCTGTCTATGCTGGACATTGTAAGGCTGTATACTCCGTCCGGAACTAAAGTTCCATTGTCGTTTGTCCCGCCCCAATCAAAAGTTTCCGGTGAACCGTTTTCCCATTTAAAATGTGCAACAGCATTTCCATTTATATCGCGCATTAGCCCTTCCCAAAGGTCTTCATCAGATCCTTCAAGGCTAAGTTTAAGAGTATCTTTATTGCCGTCATTATTAGGAGAAAATATTTCAAATTCTTTATCTAATTCTAAAGCCGGACGAGTATTGTCCACTACTAATGAACCGGAACTACTAATTCCACTATTGCCATTATCATCCCACGATTCTACATAATAGTTATACGTACCGTCTTCTACAACAATACCGGAATCTGATTTGCCATCCCAACGTAAATAAACAGGCACAGTTATTTCATTCTGCACATAAGCAAGCTGGGCAAAAATATTTCTAAAATCAATATTTTCCGGTCTTTCATCCTTATTTTCTATTATACGTACAGGATTTCCTGCACTGTCTGTAATAATAAATCTGTAGCCTTTTACATATCTTTCATCCTCAATATTAATAGGAAGAATAAAATCATCATTCATTCCATCTAAATTAGGAGAAATATAAATTACTTTGCTTGTATCTATATCAATTTCCGGCGGATTTCTATCTACAACTCCAAGTGCAATATTTACACCTGCAGCAAAAGCCCATACATCATTTTGAAGAGGAGCAGCAGCAATTTCTGTTTTTATCTCACTCTGGTTCCATCCTCTTTCTGTAAAATCCAGGAATTCTATATCTTTTTCAATATCAGTTTTAAATTTTATAACAAATCCAAATGTAAACGGTAATCTTTCTGTAGATTCATCCTGTATTTCATCTATATCAAAATTAACACCTGCCTGAATAAACGCAGTGTCTTTAATTCCGAGTTCCACACCACAATTAAGCCAAAAACTTTGAAATGATGGAAAAGTAAAATTAGGAGAAAAAGCCAGATATACATTATCTGTTTTTAATACTTTAAAATTTGCACCAACAGAAGGTGTAAAAATTCTCGGCAATAATCTATTATCATCTACCGGATTATAAGGCTTTCCCATGTTCCGTACAGAAACACCCCATCTAAAATCCTTAAAAAAGGCAAAATCATCCGGCATATGCAGAAAACCAAGGCTCGCACCAATTCCCCAGTCATTTACTCCATCCTGTTGTCCGAAATATGTTGTTATTCCTGCTCCAATATTTAATTTTGGAAAAACATTCTTAGAAAAAGCAAAATTAAAATATCCCAGATTCCCAATATTTGAACCCGGGAAAGGTGAGGAAATAAAATGCCCGCTTCCTGTGAATACACCAATTTTTGTTGGAATTGTAATACCTAAATTTATTGCGTTACCATAACCTTCTTCCTCTCCAAGGCCTGCAAGTGCAATATAATTAAGGTCAAGATGCACACGCTGTTTTGCTCCGGATGCAGAAGGATTTATTATATCTGCAAATGGAGATTCCGTCGAAGCACTGTTCGGCCCGAGTGCTAAAGTCGTCGGGGAATGCAATTCCTCTACATGCTGAGCAAAAATATTATTAATAAATGATAAATTCAAACAGATTAAGAATAACCAAAATACCGACTTACTTAGTTTCATATTCTTACCTTCCTTTACTTTTTTTTAATTTTCTTTTTTTATATATCCCCAATACCCTGCTTACGGGGATTCTTTCATAAGAATTTCAATTGAAATTCCTGTACAATAAAACAGTATCCCAAATTTAATAAAAAAACAATGCTACAAAATACTTGATATAATACGTAACATCAATTCCTAACATAGATTCTAATGAACCATTTAATATCATTAAATTAAATGGTATAAATAATCAGATGTAGATTAACAGGATTTTTATATAATATTTGTATAAATTTTATATAATCCGCGTTAATCCTGTAAATCTGTGTCAAAATTAGAATTACTAATGTAACTTAAACAAAACATCTGATATTTTTGTATTATTTTTTATTAAATTGGAATATTTATCAATTTAATTCCAATTCTTTTTTTAAAATATTAGATAATTTTAGCAATATTTCATCCTCTTTAAAAAAGTGTTTGTCCTTAATAATTCCTCCGGCCATATCACTATGCCCTCCTCCAAACCCAATACCTTTTAGGACTTCCTGAATAATTATTGCTGCATTCCAGTTATGCATTTCACTTCTAAGTGAAAAATTAATTACACTGTTATTATCTGCACAGAGAAAAACAAAATCCACTTCATTAATAGACAAAAAGAAATCTCCTATTATTCCTAAAAGGTTCTGGTTACAACCATTGTCAAAATAACAGAAAGCATATTTGTCCTTTATCTTTACTTTTTCTATTGCCATTTTATAAAATTGAAGATCTTTTACCTGTATATAATTTCTTAAAAGAGAGTTTACAAATTTCATATTTGACAATACATAGAGGCCGGAATATGCAATAACATCACTCTTTTCTACACCTCTTGTCATTAAAGATGTATCTACTTCCAGCCCTACCATTAATGCTGTTGCAATACTTGTTGGTATTTCAATTTTGAGCTGCTCAAAATAAGAATAGATTATTGAAGAGCAGGCTCCGGACCCTGAGCGAATATCACTAAATATTACATCATCCGGCGATTCTGTTTCGTGATGATCTATAACAGCAACTTCATTACCAATCAGATCCGTAACATTTTTGTTTCCTTTACACCCGTCCACGATAATTATTTTATCTTCCTTTTTTATTGGATATTCTTTTGCAGCTTTTATTGGAATATTTAATTCATTTACCATTTCCTGTAAGGAATCCCTTTGCACTACACCTTCATAAATTAAATATGATTTAATTCCCTGTGTTTCTAAAAGATACCTGAGCCCGAATGCTGATGCTATGGAATCATGGTCTGGAAAATTATGCGTCTGTATATATACAAATTTTTCATTTTTTATAAGTTTGATTAATTCTCTTATATCTTTCATCTTTTATACCTTTTTCATTATATGATTAATTCCAGCATTATTTAACTGTTGGAATATAATATTAAAATATACTACAAAATTCTAAATTTTTATTAAAGTAAAATAATATTTTACTAATATTTTATAGCCAAAAATAATATTAATTTAATATACTATCTCTAATATGCTTAAATATCTGGTAAAACGTAACGGAAGAATAGTTACATTCGATAAAGAAAAAATTACAATGGCGATCCTGCAGACTGCAGTTGCTGTTGGAGGAAAAGACAGAAAAACAGCAGAAAGTATAACAGAGGATGTAATCCGAAGCCTTAAATCAAATAAATATAAAAAAAGTTATCCTACTGTAGAGGAAATTCAGGATCTTGTTGAAAAAATGCTTATCAAAAAAGGCCATGCAAAAACAGCAAAAGCATTTATTTTATATAGATATGAGCATGAATTAAAACGTACCGGCAAACAGAGCCTTACATATTCATCGGAGAATATCCCATATAAAAAACTATGGGAAGCATTAAACTGGAGCGTTAACAATAATTGCATTACTTTAGAGCAGATAAATAACTTTATTAAACAAGGATATTTTAAAGAGCTTGTTAAGATATCTGAGAATTTTTACAAGCATGAAATTGATAATGCTTTAAATAGTATTATTAACAGAGCTTCCGGTTTAAAGATAATTATTATTGCAGGCCCGTCTTCTTCCGGTAAAACGACAACAACAATAAAGATTCGCGAAGGCCTTAAAAGTAACAACTTTAACACTTTAATGCTTAATATTGATAATTATTTTTTTGACCTTTCTACACATCCAAAAGACTCCACAGGAGATTATGATTTTGAGACTCCTCAGGCAATCGATCTTAAATTATTACAGAATCATTTAAAAGATCTTTCTGCCGGCAAGCCAATTGAATCACCTGTATATAATTTTAATACAGGAAAACGTGAAAACTCGGCCGTTACTATAACACCTAAAAAGAACGATATCATACTTATAGATTCACTTCACGGCATGCATAATGAAATGACAGAAGGTATTTCAGAAGATAATAAATTTAAACTTTACATAGAGACACTTTCACAGATAAAAGACAACAATAACAGATTTGTAAGATGGGCGGATGTCAGACTGCTACGCCGCATAATACGTGACATGCAGTTTAGGAATTCAAATCCTGATAAAACAATCAAGCACTGGCATTATGTGAGGCGGTCGGAATTAAGGTATATAGTTTCCAGAATTAAAGACACGGATGTAATTGTAAACAGTTTTCTTGCATATGAACTGCCTGTTATGAAACATAAACTTAACAGCTTTATAAGCAATTTCATAGAGAAAAACAAAGATGCCCCTGAGCTAAATGATGCAATCGAACGCGCGCAAAGATTAAATAACCTTTTTAATCAAATAATTGAATGGGAAGATGACAGTATCGTGCCTGGTTACTCTTTATTAAGAGAGTTTATTGGAAAAAGTGAATATAATTATTAGTAATTATATTTTTTACTAATATACTCAACTTTCGCAGATGTAATTTCTTATAATTATAAATTAATTATTCTTAATATTAATCTATTTCAATACTTATTACCTCCGTCCCCATAATTATTAAATATTTTGTATCCTTTTCAAACAGATTTCCGGAAATAACATTT
>SDBV01002780.1_pt1 | contig 26076 bp, 25 predicted proteins | sample 2277081 | NCBI WGS metagenome assembly SDBV01 (sample SAMN10402039, study PRJNA504765) | marine sediment metagenome | isolation source: marine sediment core GS10_PC15, 223 cmbsf | place: Arctic Ocean: Southern Knipovich Ridge | collected 2010 | reverse complement strand
CAGCTTGGCAAAACTACAGAAACAGCAAAGGAGGTAAAATAAACTGGCAATTCACAACAAAAGAGTCAAGGATCAAATTAAGAAGACTTTACCCGTCAATTGATGGTTAACTTAACACTAGTGCGAAAATGACAATGTGATTCATACTTTTGATGATTAAGGTGTTATAAAATTACTTTTATAGTTAAAAAACACGCGAATGGGAAAGACATGTACATAAATATACATAATAAAGCTTAAGCAATTTCAATTGCCGAGTGAATGTTGATCAAATGTAATATTTTTAATTAATAAAAGGATTAGCCTTCAAATTGCACTAATAAAAGCAGAGAAACTACTCAAATATTTCACTTGGGCATTTCTTTGTTTTACAGGTACATCACTATTAGTTGAAAATAAATCACACCCCACTTGATTTGAAATCAGGAATCAGAGATACATTAGAAACTTGAGGTTAGGAATAGGGTCCGTAATCAATAATTTGATGTATGTATGGACATAGCTGCTGTGTATGGTATCATCAATTATATGCAGTTAAAATAAATGGCAACTGATTTTCCCATCTTCTTCAGGAAAATATCTTGAAATTAGCTCATATAAAACAGGATCGTAAACTTTTAGTTCATCCCTTTCATTTACAAAGTTGTGGATTCCATCCGAAGGATCAACTTCCTTGTTTACATTAAACCATGTCTGGACACCTTCTGCAAAATACTCTTGTTTGTTGGTGTTGGCATACGTATTTTCCCATAAACCATTAGTCCTTGCATTATTGAAGGCATTCTGTAACTCCTCATCAAAATCAGGATCCACAAATCGAATACCCAGGTTTAAAATGCCATGTGCTAACTCATGGGTTAGAATATCCTCACCATGATGTCTGTCACTAGGCTGGCATAGTAGATTCTCTTCACCAACAGAACTCACAGGTCGTGGAAGTGTAGCTCCTAAACCCCGTGCCCTCTTATTCCAATCTGTACCTGGAAATGCCTCATAAAGATCTTTGTATTCGGGGATGTCAGTCGTCAATTCATTTGTACCAATAATGGCGATCATACCCGCATTTTCTATGTATTTATTTAATATATCCTTTCTGATTGATAACATACAAGTCACAATGTCACTGGCAATGATCAAGGCCTCATCCCTTACATTTCCTGAGCTGATTACCGGTATGCCTTTGGCATTTACATACTTAAGGTAAAAGGGATCCAGGTTCAATTCCGGAGGCGGAGCATTAATTATATCACTTATAGGTGACACTTGTTCTTTTTGACTACACGACATTAGTAATAATGATAATAAAATTGAATATGCAATTATTTTCATGATTGTTTGTATTTTACCCTATGCAAAAAAATACGTTATTCAGGTGGTTGGGTTATTGTAAAAAGCATATTGTCAAAACATTGACAAATAATAAATATACATCATACGTGCTGAGCGCAGATTGAAAAAGTGTAACGATCCTGCGGCATATCAAGAGTTGAACGACTGCTCGACAGCTGTTTCCATTCAAATTAAAGGAGCATAGAAACTGATTCAGGTATATTGTAATTCATACTAAAAACTCTGCACTATCTTGAGCTTGTTTATAAACTCGGCGTCTGATTCAGAAGTTTCGCTATCAAGGCTCGCCTTCCTTAGTACGAAGTACGGCGGACAAGGGCTTGCGCAGCTCTCAAAATGGTCATCCCCGACAGTATCGTAGGGATGACCATTTTGAGAGCAATCGTAACGCAGATAGCGAATTTTATGGACAGACACTCTCTAGCCATAAGTTTACAAACTAAAGAACATCTTGAAAAGTAATTAGCTTATATTTACCTAAGCAAAGCAAGCATCCCATAAAAGTGTCGATTCAATTTTTATTTTGGATTAAAATTTTTCAGATGTCTGGTTCTTTGCTTCAACCCAATAGTATGAATGAAATTAAAATTTAAATGAGAAACCTAATCAAAGGAAGTTTACTACTATGTTATTGTGTGCTTTTAATGGCATGTAATCCACGCAAGGATTTGGCAGAACAGCGACCCAATGTCCTGTTTATTTTGGCGGATGATTTTGGCTATCATGATATGAGCGCCATGGGGAGCAATTTTTATGAAACGCCAAACCTGGATCATATCGCCAACGAAGGGATGGTTTTTACAGATGGATACGCTACATGCCAGGTGTGCAGCCCTTCCAGGGCAAGTATTATGTCGGGAAAATTTCCTGCCCGCCATGGCATTACCGATTGGATAGGGGCTAAAACAGGTGAAGACTGGCGCAAAGCAAATCGATTTAACCAATTATTGCCTCCTGAGTATGTGCATAATTTGGATTCAGATTACACAGTGCTTCCCGAAGCTATGAAAGAAGCGGGTTATAAAACTTTTTTTGCTGGCAAATGGCATCTAGGAAGCAAAGGCTCCTGGCCTACGGATCATGGGTTTGATATCAACGTAGGAGGCTGGGATGCTGGCAGTCCTCATGGCGGTTATTTTTCACCCTATAAAAACCCAAACCTGGAGAATGAAAAGGATGGTGAAAACTTATCGATGCGCCTGGCAGAAGAAACAGTTGATTTTATTAGAGCCAATAAAGACTCTTTGTTTTTTGCCTACTTGTCCTTTTATGCTGTACATAGTCCAATCCAAACTACGCGTGAAAAATGGAGTAAATATCGTCAAAAGGCTGAGGCCAATGGGATAGAACAATCTGGTTTTGAAATGGGGCATTTCCTCCCAATCAGGCAGGTTCAGGATAATCCGGTGTACGCCGGATTGGTGGAGGCGATGGATGATGCCATTGGAATGGTGATGCATTCACTGAAAGAACTTGGGCTTGAGGAGAATACCATCGTTATCTTTACTTCCGACAATGGTGGTGTTGCTGCAGGAGATGCCTTCGCAACATCAAATCTTCCTTTGCGGGCAGGGAAAGGGTATCAGTTTGAAGGCGGTATCCGGGAGCCATATTTTATCAAAGTACCGGGGCTAAATTTGGCAGGTAAAAAATGCAATGTTCCGGTTTCCGGAACTGATTTTTACCCAACGATTCTCGAACTAATAGGCGAGGAGTTGAGGCCTTCGGAGCACAGCGACGGAGTTAGTTTGGTGCCACTATTGAATGGGGGTCAAATCGAAGAGCGGCCATTGGTTTGGCACTATCCACATTATGGAAACCAGGGTGGCGAGCCTTCATCCATCATTCGTCGTGGAGATTGGAAACTTATTCATTACTACGAAGATGACCGTGAGGAATTATATAATCTCGAATCAGATTTGTCTGAAACTACCAACATTGCCGCGAACAATCCTGCAAAAGTGAAAGAGCTGAGTGCGGAACTTTTTGCTTATTTGAATGAGGTAGGAGCCAGGTTCCCTGAAAAAGACCCACTATATAGCGCTGAAAAGGAAAGGCAATATCTCGACAGGGTAATCAATAAACGATGGCCACAACTGGAAAAACAACGATTGAATTTCCTGTCAGAAGATTTTGACCCTAAAAATAGCTGGTGGGGTAGTCGAGTGACTAAGGATTAATCGCTGTGAATACATGTTTGTCTCTATTTTGGTGTAGTCAATATTGATATGTTTTTACCAGTACTTTGCAAGTTGTTTAAGCACTAGGGTATTAGTTTTAGAAATCCAACAATCTCCTTATCTGTAATACTTGCAATATCGGATTTGTCATAAATGGAAAGTAAATAAACTGTTTTGTCTTTAAAAATGATGTGGCTTATCAATCTTGCTCCTCCAGATTTACCAAAACCTTTGCTAGATATTGCTAATCGTATTTTGCGACAATGATGTCCAATAGAGATGCCTTTGGTTGGTCCTTTTTTAACTCATTAATTAGTTCCCGGATTTCTTTTTTTAGAGAGGGAAATTTCTTAATAAGTCGTTTGGCTTGTCGCTCAAAAATGGGGATGGTTCTTACTTTATAGCTCATTCAGAAATTCTTCCGCGTCATTAGCATGTAATTTCCCTTCTTTAATTAGCCTCATTTCCTCTACTGCTTCCGCGAGTTCAGACATGAATATTTTTTTATTTCTCAGCAGGTCGAGTTCTGCCAAATCTCTTTGAATCTGAACCCAATCTTTCATGGGCAACTGCACTGCCCTTTTGTGACCTTTTCCATCAGTAATATATTGTAAGTCCATGATAATGTATTTAAAATTATTTTTTAGAATCCCTCAGGAGTCATCCAATAATACGAAAAATAACGGAATTGTTTTCAAAAACCATGACGATTATATTCAGTTCTCGAAATCAGGTACTATTAGATAGAACGTGCACGGTGAACCTTCAAATTTAAAATTGTTCTAACTTGATATCGTCGATTTTATTATTCGATTTATGGTTTTACTTCATGAATTTTAAAAGAATCTCATCATTAACCTTGTCGGTCAAGGATGCATGATTAATTTCGGGAATTAGTATTTTAAGATAGATTATTTTATTCGGGAAAAAAATTTTATACGACGACAGATGATTATCCAAAAGAAAATAAATACCCTCATTGTGGCAATTTTAATGATGATTTTTACAATGAATTCGATCCAGGCTCAAAAGCAAGAAATAAAACTATGGTATAATCAACCTGGTAAGGTTTGGACGGATGCACTCCCTGTCGGAAATGGAAGACTTGGCGCAATGATCTATGGAAAAACTACAAATGAGTTAATTCAATTTAATGAGGAGACACTTTGGACAGGTCAGCCGCACGATTATTCTAATGAAGGAGCCAGCGAGTATCTGCAGCCTTTGCGTGATTTACTTTTTGAAGGGAAGCAATCCGAAGCACACACATTGGGGAATAAGCATTTTATGTCCAATCCGATTGGGCAGTTTTGTTACCAGCCTATGGGCGATCTGCACCTTGCCTTTCCCGGTCATGAAAAAGTATCGAATTATCAAAGGGAATTGGATTTAAATAACGCAATTGCAAAGGTTACTTATGAAAAAAATGGTATAGGTTTTACGAGAGAAGTATTTGCCTCAAATCCTGATAAGGCTATATTCATTTATTTAAAGGCTGATAAATCTAAAGCTTTAAATTTTACAATTGCACTGAGCACACCTCATGCTCAGCATTCAGTCAACATTGAAAACGAACTAATTATTTTAACTGGGAAAGCGGATGATTATAAGGTAAATCCAAGAAATAAAAAGAACTTTCCCGATAATACAGATTATCCAAAAAGTGAAGTGACTTTTGAATCAAGGTTAAAAGTGTTGTCTTGTGATGGAGAAATTTCGTCCAATGGCAAAATATTGGAGATTAAAAAGGCAACGAATGTCACGCTTGCCTTAGTAGGCGCAACAAATTTTGTCAATTATCAGGACATAAGCGGAAATCCTTCTGCACGTTGTAAAGAAACCCTGAATGATCTATCAACAAAAAAATACAAAACCATCAAAAGAGATCATATTGAAGATTATCAGGCTTTGTTTAATAACCTGAGTCTTGATCTGGGTAGAAGTGATATTTCGAAGCGGCCAACGGACGAACGGATTAAAACCTTTGCCAAAGACAATGATCCGGATTTAGTTACTTTATTATATCAATACGGAAGGTATTTGTTGATCTCATCATCAAGGAAGGGAACACAGCCGGCAAATCTTCAGGGCATTTGGAACGATAAGCTTGAGCCACCCTGGGACAGCAAATATACCATCAATATCAATACAGAAATGAATTATTGGCTGGCAGAATCAAGCAATCTGTCGGAGTGTGCCAATCCGCTGATTGAGATGGTAAATGATTTGAGTAAAACAGGGGTGAAAGTAGCCAGGGATCATTATGATATGAATGGTTGGGTGACGCATCACAATACGGATATTTGGCGTGGAGCAGCGCCAATAAATAATGCGAATCATGGTATTTGGGTTTCGGGAGGAGCATGGTTGTCGCAAAACCTGTGGTGGAGATATCAGTATTCCGGAGACAAAAAATACTTAGAGGAGAAGGCCTATCCGGCGATGAAAGAAGCTTCTGTTTTCTTTTCAGAATATCTGACTCCTGATAATACGCATCCCGATTGGCTGATTAGCGGGCCAAGCAATAGTCCGGAAATAGGCGGCCTGGTGATGGGGCCAACGATGGATCATCAAATCATTCGAAATTTGTTTAAAAATACCATGCAAGCTGCGACGATTCTTGACGTCGATGCTGATTTCGTTTCGGAATTAAAGAGCATGTACCCAAAAATAGCGCCTAATCAAATCGGACAACATGGCCAGCTTCAGGAATGGATTGCGGACAAAGATGATCCTAAGAACGAGCACCGACATGTTTCTCATTTATGGGGCCTGCATCCAGGCAATGAAATTCACCCATTAACCACCCCGGAACTAGCCGAAGCGTGCAGGATAACCTTATCACATCGTGGTGATGAAGGTACAGGTTGGTCGAGGGCCTGGAAAATTAACTTTTGGGCACGACTGATGGACGGGGATCATGCTTTTCTGATTCTGAGGAATTTGATACTTCCCGTAAACTTTGAAAACAAAGATAGGTGGAAAGGGGGAGGGGTATATCGCAATCTATTTGATGCGCATCCGCCATTCCAGATTGATGGAAACTTTGGGGCGACTTCGGGGATCACAGAAATGCTTCTGCAATCGCATCTGCAAAATGAGAGTGGCACGTATTTTTTAGATATCCTTCCAGCTTTACCAACAGCTCTGGCTGAGGGTGAAATAACCGGTTTACGCGCCAGGGGTGGATTTGAAATCGACATCAAGTGGAGCAACGGTAAAATTGAAAAGCTCGAAGTGAAATCACTTTTAGGCAACACCTGTTTGGTAAGATCAAATCAGAAGTTATCAATAAAAGGAGCTGAAAAGGTCAACGCAGAGCGTGATGAAATCAATTCACTCAATATCTATGGATTTGAAACAAAAAAAGGAGAGAGCTATATTTTTAATTAGTTGAAGTAATTTCACTCTTCGACATGTTCTTTAGAACATATCGAAGAGTATGAATAATAAAACCTTGATAGGGGAGGAGGTAATTAAATTGCTTAGATATCCTTGATCAGTACATTTTGTTTGGAAGATTTAAGTTCTTTTCTAAGCAGTTGAAGTTTTTTATTGAAACTTTTGACGGGTTCATTTTTTTCGAATGGAATAACCCCTGTGCCAAAGTCACTCAATTTTGTCAACGTATAGCTCAAATCCATTTTATGAATATCAGTTGAAGGCAAATAGACCATTTGATTATTAAATTCAGATTCTGCAATTAATCCACTTTCCACCAATTCGCCGATAACCTGTTTTACAAGTTTTATAGGGGCGCCAAATTGCTCTACAATACACGTGACGGATTTTGCCTTTTCGCCCTTTTCAAATGCGATTACAATTGAATGCAACACCGACAGGCATGCCAGCCTTGTATTATAACTGCTTAAATTTTTAATATCTTTTTCATATTCATAACTGCCTACATTTTGATGAGAATATGAAATTTCAGCACCAAACAGAACAATTAGCCAGGCAATTTGGAGAAATATCAGGAACAAAGGGAATGCTGCAAAACTACCATAAACTGCATTGTATTGCGAAACGCCAACCTGAAAATGAATGTAACCCCATTGCACCAGTTGAAATACCGAACCGGCTATAACCGCAGCAATAAAGGCTGATTTGAATCTGACATTTGTATTTGGCATCACCATATACAACAAGGTCAATAAGATCCAAATAAGAATAAATGGGGATAAATTAATTAGAAAAACGATTGCCGGACCAATGCTTTCTAAGACCAGGTTTTCACTAGAAAGTTTTTTTAGTTGAGTGGAAATAAAAATACTGATACTTCCGGATAGCGCCAACATGATTGGGGCAACCACAATTAAAGATAAATAATCACTCAGCTTACGTATAAATTTTCTTGGCTTTTTTACCTGCCAAATGTGATTGAATGAACTTTCAATATTCCAAATCACCTTAATTACAGACCATAATAATATTACAATTCCGATCCCTGCCAACCAGCCTCCCTTTGTGTTCTCCAACATGGAATCCGCAAAAGAAATGATGTAGTTAAATACTTCTTCATGTCCTTCTAAACTGTCTTTCAATTGGTTTTGAAGAATTTTTTTTACACCAAATCCTTGTGCTATTCCAAATCCCATGGCCAAGGTAGGAATCACCGATAGCAAGGTGAAAAATGTTAGCGCTGATGCTCTGATGCCTACCCGATCTTCGACATACCCTCTTATGGAGAGCGCCAGGACTCTCAGATAAAAAATTAATATTGATTTTTTTTTCGAAAGGTTTGCTTGGAAATGTGCCAAAGGTCGTACTCGAAAAACCGCTGGATTTTAATAACTAAATTCAACATCCTTAAAATATCATGAATTGTATACCTTTTTTTTAACGACCCAAGATACTGTTTAATTATTCGGCAAGCCTTCCCAAAATGGCCCTTCTTTAATGATTTCTTCCTGATGTCGGATAATTTCTATTTTTAAAGATTCATATTTGTCAGGATCGTTGAGGTATAAATCATTCTGCTGAGATGGGTCATCTTTCAAATTATATACCTGAAATTCTTCAAGTTTGGCATTTTTGAAATATACCTGATCTCCTGAATCAAAAGGATGTGAAGATAATTTGTAACGTTCAACAGGATTTCCCAAAATCATAAAATCACCTTTTCTTAGAGCAGATATAGGATATCTTTTATAAAAATACCAATAAAGTGGTCTGATTCTTTCAAAAGCTTTTCCTTGAAGGACAGGAAGAATATTTGTCCCATCTAATGTTCTGTCAGTCGGCAAATTTGATCCTGTTATTGCTGCAATTGTAGGCATCAAATCAACAAAGCCGGAGGGTGTATTTGATACTATATTTCCTTTGACATGACCCGGCCAGGCGATAATCCCAGGCACTCTGATGCCTCCTTCATATAAAAAAGATTTCTTTCCACGAAATTCCCCGGTAGAAGCCTGCCTGTAAGGCCCATTGTCCGATGCAAACAGTATAAATGAGTTATCACTCAACCCTTTGTCATCCAAATATTGGAGTAATTTGCCTATTGACTTATCCATGTTGGCTATGTTGGCCAGGTATTTAGCATCTTTTCCGTACTGTTCGTATTCTTTGATTAACTCCGGAGGGGAGGCGATTATTGCATGTGGCTCATTAAACCAGACATTCAGAAAAAACGGTCGGCCTTCTTTATGCTCTTTACTCAGCCACGAAATAGCTTCATCCACTACTATCTGACAGGAATATCCCTTTAATGGGCCAACCTTCTTTCCATTTCGCTCAAAGTTTATCGGATTAAGATGTGATGGGATAGCATTGTTATCTACTGCGAACCAATAATCAAATCCTTGTTCGTCTGGTTTGGGACCAATCATTCCCTCTTTTGACCAGGTACTCAGATGCCATTTACCGACATGACATGTTTCATAACCAACCTCCTTTAGCATTTCTGCTATGGTAATTTCACTTTTTGGCAGGTGCATTGGCGAATTGGGAGCCAGGTAATCATAGACGCCTACGCGTGAAGGAGTTCTCCCTGTCAGCAATCCTGTTCTTGCCGGAGAACAGTTTGGAGCTGCGGAATAAAAATCTGTAAAGCGCATTCCTTCTTTAGCCAGCCTATTGATATTCGGGGTTTTAATCGGGCCTCCATAACATTCGGCATCGATATATCCCATATCGTCAGCCATAAGGATAATAATATTTGGTCTAGTATCTTCATGCTGATTACAAGCCTGAGTTATCAGGATAATGAGTAAAAGAATTTTGGAGTATGTCTTCATTTAGGTGATTAAATTTTGTAAAAAAATCCGAATCCTGCGTTCAATTTTATAACAAATGCTATTTAATTTCAATCATGGGTGGGCTGCTACCCACACATTACCATCTTCAAATATCTCCTTTTTCCAGATAGGGACAGTTTTTTTTAAGGTGTCAATGATGTATCGGCAAGCTATGAAAGCTGCATCCCGATGAGCAGATGAAACCGCAATCACAACGGCGACATCACCAATTTCCTTTTTTCCAATTGCATGTAGAATAGCTATTTTGTGTAGTGGCCATTGCTCATTGGCCTGAGCTACAATTTTTTCAAATTCAGAAATCGCCATTTTCTCGTAGGCCTCAAATTCCAATGCAATTACTTTTTTGCCCTTTGTAGTATCGCGTACGGTGCCAATAAATACATCAATTCCTCCAACAGATCCGTCACTGACATGTTCAATTGCTTTATTAATATCCAGTGGTTTTTGGTCTAATTCTATCATATTATCCTCCGCTAACAGGTGGGATTAACGCTATTTCATCATTCGCTTGAATGACATTGTCATCGGTAGCATATTCACTATTTACAGCAATAGCCAGCGAATTCAATTCTATGAGTTCCGGGTATTTCTCACTTAACAGCTTTTTAAAAGCAGCTACGGTGGTAGCCTCAGGTAATTGCATTAGCAATTTTTGCCTGCCTATGAGATCTTTTGTGATCCCAAACAAAAGTATGTTTACATCCATTTTTTTGTCCATTCTATGTCAAAATTAGTAATAGTCTGTCCATAATTAAAATTTATTTGTCAGAACAAATTATATTTGCATATGAAACTGCGATTGGAGAAAGATACGGTGAAAATAAGGCTGTCACCCGATGAAAAAAAAATATTAAAAGTCGAAAAATCTATTTTTGAAAAATTACAACTTTCTGAAGAAAATGGATTTAGTTATTCCATTCAGCTCATTGATCATTCAGACAAGTGCATGGTGGATTTTAAAAGCCATAGTTTGGAGATAAGTGTTCCAGTTGCTATGGCTGATAAATGGCTTGATTCGAATCAGGTTGGGATCAAAGAGACAATTAGTACAGATAAAGGAGGGGAGGTTGTCTTATTTGTCGAGGAAGATTTACCGCCACGGAAAAGCAGGGAAAGGAAGTAAAAAATTTCATGCCAAATGCAATTAACTGACAATTTTAACAGACCAATTAAATACTTACGGCTTTCCATTACGGACAGATGCAATCTGAGATGTTTCTACTGCATGCCGGCTGAAGGCATGCGCTTTTTGCCAAAGGTTCAATTACTATCTTACGAAGAGTTGGTACGACTCACAAATCTGTTTGGTGATATGGGTGTTGATAAGGTCAGGATTACAGGAGGAGAACCTTTTGTAAGAAAAGATCTTATTGGTTTTCTGGAGCAAATTTCAGTTAATAAAAATATAAGTAAATTAAGCATTACTACGAACGGTATCCTTACAAGGCCTTTTTTGCCTCGCCTAAAAGCGCTTGGAATTAACCATATAAACCTGAGCCTTGATTCTGTAAATGAGACAAATTTCAATAAGATATCCAGGAGGGATGAATTCTCTAATGTTATGAAAACCTTTCACCAAATGGTGGAAGATGGATTTAAAGTGAAAATTAATGCCGTGATCTTGGAGGGCATCAACGACCATGAAATCATTGATCTTGCAAAGTTGGCTGTAAAGTACCCGGTTTCAGTACGGTTTATTGAAGAAATGCCCTTTAATGGAGGCGAAAAAAAGCTTGATCCTATCAAATGGAACCACATCAGAATCTTGAACGAGCTTAAATTAAGCTTTCCGGATATCCATAAAATCCCAATCCCTGCAAACTCAACTTCAGAAAATTATACTTTTTCAGGAGCCCGGGGGGATGTCGGAATAATTGCTGCCTATAGCAGAACATTTTGTGGTTCGTGCGACCGAATCCGAATTACCTCAACCGGCGAGATGAGAACCTGTCTTTATGGTCATAATGTCTTGGATCTCAAAAAACTTTTGCGAGAAGGGCACAGTGATGAATCTATCAAATCTAAAATTTTTGATGCTGTTCAGCGTAGAGCTAAAGATGGTTTTGAAGCCGAAAAACTACGCGATAATAACAATCCTATTGGCGAATCTATGTCTTTAATTGGCGGGTAAAGAATTATTTGTAATTGTAATCCGAAAATAGAAAATCCCTATGAGTAGAGGTATAAAGGTTAAGGCCCATCACCAATATATCAGATAGTCCGTATTAGGACTTCAATATTCTTTCATGTCGTTCAAGGTATTACCATTTAATATTTATATTGTATAAATTTCAAACAACATCAAAAAACAAATGACTAAAAACAATAAACTGCCATCCAGTCTCATTACCCGCTTAGTTATATTAATGCTTTTCTTTTTATTACTTTATACCTTTTTGTATGAGTTCAAAAACTTCTTATACCCAATTTTTCTAGGTGTTCTTTTCGCTTTTTTACTTTATCCTGTTGCTAAATTTTTTGAAAGAAAATCCGTTCCCAGAATTCCAGGAATTTTACTGAGTGTGTTTATTGGAATTTTTATTGTTTACGGAACCATATTTTTTATATACACTCAATTGAGATTTTTATTAAAAGATATCCCGAATCTGGAAGTTCAGGCCGTAAAAAATATTGATACAATTTTTTATCAATTGGAATCACAATTTGGTGATGTAACCGATGATCACATATCCGGTCTTAAAAGTACTATATCTCAGTTTTTTAAATCCGGCACGGACAATCTTGACACAATATTAAATGCAACGGCACAAACTGTATTTACGGTTTTTATCATGCCTGTTTACATTTTCTTTTTATTGTACTATAGAAATAAGTATCGTGATTTTGTATTAATGGTGCTTCCTGAAAAGGGGCATGAAAAAACAGATGAGATTATTAAAGAAATTGCAGAAGTCATTAAAAAATATATGGGAGGGGTCTTCCTTGTTGTGTTGATTCTTTGTGTGTTGAATTCAATAGGGCTTTATATTGTTGGTGTGAAATATGCGCTTTTATTAGGAATGATTGCTGCTATTTGCAATTTTATTCCCTATTTTGGAACAATCCTGGGATATTCTTTTCCATTGGCTATGGCCTTGCTTACTGGAGATGGACCAGCCACGGCGTTAGGAGTAGTGATACTTTTTATTATAATTCAGTTTTTAGAGAATAACATTTTAACGCCAAATATTACTGGTGGTTTGGTGCGAATAAATCCGTTTTTTATTATTCTCAGTGTTTTGATCGGAGGTATTATTTGGGGAATTCCCGGGATGTTTATCGTTGTTCCGATGATGGCTTCGACTCGAATAGTTTGCGAAAAAATTGAAGTCTTAAAGCCCTGGGCTTTTTTGATAAGTGATACAGGAACTGAAAAATATGCTCTGACAACAGGTAAACTCAAGAAATTTTTTACCTGGAAAAAGGAATTATAATTGTGAATAGTTCAATTTTTTCCTTCAACCAAATGTCTTACTAACTCCTCCCACTCTTGATTCAATGATTTTTGAGGGAGAATTTTTCCTATCCTGGAATACCAATAAGATGCATTTGATAGATCTCCTTCTTTTCTATGTAAATAGGCATGAATCCAATCGCCATCAAATCCGCTGGTTTTCTGTACAATTTTATGAGCTTCATCCCAACTCCCAGTTGAATCTCGCCAAAGAGCTAAAAGATTTTGGGGTATATTCTTAGGAGGCGCCGTGTGGCTTAAACTTTCTTTAAATTCATCAAATGTCATAACTTCAGATAAAGGCTTGATTTTAGCAAAGTAATTATTTTTCTAATTTTTTCACTAAAAGTCTTTGAAGTCTATAAAGGCTATTTTAATTACAAATCACTAAAATCAAATGTATCCAGAAAACTAGTTGTGAATTTCCCTGAATTGAAGATTTTATCTTTCATGAGTTTCTTGTGAAATGGAATGGTAGTTTTTACCCCTTCTATAATAAATTCGTCCAGGGCTCTACTCATTCTAACGATACATCCCTCCCTGGTTTGAGCCGTTACGATTAATTTCGCAATCATACTATCGTAATTTGGAGGAATGGTGTAGCCGGCATAAACGTGGCTATCGATCCTGACACCCTGACCTCCGGGTAAATTAAGAGAGGTGATTTTTCCTGGACATGGGCGGAATCCTTTTGATGGATCTTCAGCATTGATCCTACATTCCATAGAAAATAATTGTGGTATATAATTCTTGCCAGAAATTTTTTCTCCTGCTGCTACCTTAATTTGTTCTTTAATCAGATCAAAATTGGTGACTTGCTCAGTAATCGGGTGTTCTACTTGAATTCTTGTATTCATTTCCATGAAGAAAAAATCTCCATTTTTGTCTACTAAAAATTCTACAGTACCAGCGCCTTCATATTTTATCGCTTCACTACCTTTTATTGCTGCAGCGCCCATTCTTTCTCTAAGTTCTGCATCCACGACAGGCGATGGAGTTTCTTCCACAAGCTTCTGATGCCGTCGCTGGATGGAACAGTCTCTTTCAGAAAGGTGACATACTTTACCATAACTATCCCCAATAACCTGAATCTCTACGTGTCTGGGATTTTCAATAAATTTTTCAAGGTAAAGGCCTTCGTTGCCAAAGGAAGCGCCGGCTTCCATTCTGCAGGAATCCCAGGCATTCTGAAAATCATCTACCTTAGCAACAATTCTCATGCCTTTTCCTCCTCCGCCGGCAGTAGCCTTCAGGATAACAGGATAACCAATTTCTTCTGCCAGTTTTATACCTTCTGCAACATCTTCCAGCAATCCTCCTGAGCCGGGTACCGTTGGTACACCTGCCAGTTTCATAGTTTCTTTTGCAGTCACCTTGTCGCCCATCTTATTGATCATTTCAGGTGACGGGCCAATTATTTTTATACTATTTTCCTGACATATTCTTGAAAATTCAGCATTTTCAGCTAAAAATCCATAACCGGGGTGAATAGCATCAGCGTTTGTTATTTCGGCGGCAGCAATAATATTGGGGATATTAAGATATGAAGTGCTACTAGGAGCCGGACCTATGCAAACTGCCTCATCTGCAAATCTTACGTGAAGGCTTTCACGGTCTGCAGTGGAATATACCGCTACAGTGGGAATGCCCATTTCACGGCAGGTTCTTATAACGCGAAGAGCAATCTCTCCCCTATTGGCAACAAGTATTTTTTTGAACACGATTAGAGATCAATAGATTGAAAATTACAATAATATTATGAAGGATCAACTAAGAACAATGGTTGATCAAATTCAACAGGAGATGCGTTCTCAACCAATAATTTTACAATTTTTCCGGAATATTCAGATTCGATTTCATTAAAAAGCTTCATTGCTTCAACAATACAAACTGTTTGACCAATCTTAATAGAATCTCCTTCTTTTACAAATGGTTCCGCATCAGGACTTGGCGTATTGTAAAATGTTCCGATCATCGGTGATTTTATTTCAATATATTTACTGTTTTCTTCTGAACTTTGAGGTGAAGTGGCAATTGGCGCCGTAACTATTGGTGGTTCAGAAATCCTAGGTGCAGGAGCCACTGGAACTTCTGCAATAGTATGAACACTAGGAGAGTTTTTTTTCACCGATATTTTAAATTCTTCAGTCTCGATGTTGACTTCATCCAAACCTGAGTTTGCAATAAAATCTATAAGGTCTCTTATCTCTTTCACTTTCATATATGTTATTTTACTCTTTCAGAATATGATGAAGTTCTTGTATCAATTTTTATAAGCTGATCCTGATTTATAAACAAGGGGACTTGTATTTCAGCTCCTGTTTCCAATTTAGCAGGTTTTGTGGTATTTGTTGCTGTATCGCCTTTAATTCCCGGCTCCGTGTATACAATTTTTAACTCTACAAAAGATGGCAATTCTACGCTTAACGGAGTTTCAGTCTCATCATGGTAGATAACATCTACTTCCTGCCCTTCTTTTAAAAATTGATGGCCCTCAATCAGCCCTTTTTGTAAGGCTACCTGCTCATAGGTAGAGGCGTCCATAAAGTGATATCCCAAATCATCACTAAAAAGGTATTGATGTGGGCGTCGCTCAATGCGGGCAGAGACCACTTTAACGCCGGAATTAAAGGTATTCTCAATTACTCGCCCTGTTTTGAGGCTTTTAAGTTTTGTCCGAACAAAAGCGCCCCCTTTCCCAGGTTTTACATGCTGAAATTCTACAATAATAAACAGATCATTATTGAACTCAAGGCACATGCCGTTTTTAAAGTCTGCCGTAGTAGCCATAATTTAATTTCGCTCTTAAATTTAAAAATCTATTATGGAAATAAAAATGTGTTTTCTGTAAATCAATGAAAATTGCTATATATTCTTTTTGAAATATGATCTTCAGATAATAAACCGGAATCAAATACAAAAATACTAAAAATTACTATTTTTAGTATTAGCGAATTTTTCCTTGATTTAAATTAAATAAAAAAGGGAACTGTCGCTCCCTATATAATTCCAAATGCACGCTTTTACTAAGCTAATACTTCTTTTTCCATTACTACTTTTCCTTTGTAGTACAATTTGCCTTCGTACCAGAATGCTCTGTGAGGCATGTGAGGTTCTCCTGTAACTGGACAAACCACCAAATTTTTCTCAGTTAACTTTACATGAGTTCTTCTCTTGTCCCTTCTGGTTCTCGAGATTTTTCTTTTAGGATGTGCCATAACTTAATTTTTACTCTTTATTCTTTAATTTTTTTAACTCACTCCACCTTGGGTCAATTTCTGACTTTTCTACCTCATCATCATCTTGTGATGAAAAAATTATTTGATCTTCTACAGGTTCATTCGCATATCGAGGATGAAGTTTTTTCATGGGTATTGCCACACTAATAATCTCATATATATATCTCGCAACATTAAAAAACTGTATATTGTATGGGACCATTTCTACTTCATCGGAAAGCTCAAGAGCCTCCTCGCCATATTTCAAAACGATCTCATTTTCAGTTTCAAGATCAAAGTCAAAGCTATCCATACTGCGGTCACATATCAATTGTATGTTACCCACAATACTGAAGGCCAGGTCCATAAAAGAAGTCTTTTTGTCGAGAACAATCTCTACTGACAGACTTCCATGATCTATCAAACTAAAATCAAATAATTCAAAGAACTTGTCATCAATTTGAAAGTGAAAATCATGCTGCCCTAAATTTAATTTTGATATATCAATATCATAATTTTTGAGCAAATTCATTCCTTTTCAATTTTAAGTGCGCAAATGTAGATATATTAAATTAAAATTTAAAGGATTGTTTCGTTATTTAAATATTAAACTGGAATCGCAGACATATTCCTTATTTTAACTGTGTTTGATGCCAAATATAAGGCCTCTCTCATCGAAAGTGGATTAGCTACATTTTTTCCTGCAATACCGTATGCTGTTCCATGATCTGGTGATGTCCTGACTTTTGGAATGCCCGCAGTAAAATTTACCCCACTTTCAAATCCGAGCATTTTAAAGGGGATCAATCCCTGGTCATGATACATCGCCAGGATGCCATCAAATTTTTGATATTGCAAGGTGCCAAAAAAGCCATCTGAAGGAAATGGCCCAAACACCAAATGACCTTTGTTTTTGAATTTGGAAATTACAGGTTCGATTATTTCACTTTCTTCCTTCCCTAGCAATCCTTCCTCTCCTGCGTGAGGATTTAATCCGAGAAGGGCAATTTTGGGTTTATCAATTCCAAAATCATTTTTCAATGTTTTGATCATGATATTCAGCTTAATTTCAACTCTTTCCTGGGTTAAATTCTCACTTATTTCACATATCGGCAAATGGGCAGTGACCACCCCGATTCTTAGATCTTCATTGACCATCAGCATTAGATTTTCTTTCACTCCCAATTCCTCCGATATAAAATCTGTATGCCCAATAAATTTAAAATCTTCTCTTTGAATATTTTTTTTATTTATCGGAGCAGTTACTATCGCATCAATTTTATTTTCCTTCAAATAGTTCACAGCCTCTCTCAGCGCCAGAAAAGCACAATTTCCAGCTTCATTAGTCACTGTGCCCACTTTAATTTCCGCCATTTCAGGCCAGCAATTCACTACATTTATTTTGCGTGGGTTTAAATCTTTAATTGATTTTATCTGACTATAGTGGAAATCTTCAGAATTTATCATCTTACGATAAAATGACAAAACTTTAGTTGAGCCAAATATAATCGGAGTCATATGGTCTAATATACGTGAATCTGATAAGGCTTTAATGATTACTTCAGGTCCTATTCCATTGATATCTCCTATCGTAATTCCAATGATTGGTTTATTTATTTTTCCTTTCCTTTGTGCTACTTCCATAATAATCTGCCAGTGTTTTCTATAAATATTAATGAATCAAATCTAATATGAAGAATAATCTGCAATTTGCCGCCGCAATTTAATGAAATTTAATATGCATGGAGTAAGGCCAAAAATTTTTTTAGGACAACATTTTCTCAAAGACCAAAATATAGCCCGTAAAATAGTGGACGCCATTTCATTTGATGGGGAGGAAGAGTCCATACTTGAGATCGGTCCGGGCACCGGTGTGCTTACTAACTTCCTGCTTGAAAGATCATTTAAAGAAGTAATACTGATTGAAATAGACAGAGAGTCTATTGCTTTTTTGAAAAAAAACTTTGAGGCAAAAAACCTGAAAATTGTTGAAGGTGATTTTTTGCAACTAAATATTGACGATTTGTCAGAATCTGATTTATCTATCATTGGAAATTTCCCATATAATATTTCAAGCCAGATATTTTTTAAAATCCTCGACCACAATACGAAAATAAAGGAGGTTGTCTGTATGGTGCAAAAGGAAGTGGGGCAACGGATTTGCGCCTCGCATGGGAATAAAACATACGGTATACTCAGCGTTTTACTTGGGGCATATTACCAATCAGAAATGTTATTCAAAGTACCACCAGGAGTTTTTATTCCGCCGCCAAAGGTAGATTCTGCCATAATCAGACTTAAGCGAAAAGTGAGCATCGATTTGGATTATGATGAAAAATTATATAAAAAAATCGTAAAACAAGGTTTTCAAAATAGACGTAAAACCTTGCGTAATGCACTAAAACCAATACTTTTGCCAATAGAATTGACGCAGGACAAAATTTTTGACCTTAGAGCAGAACAGCTTTCTGTGGAAGATTATATAAATTTGACAAAAAAAATCCAAAATTGGGAAAAGTAGCTCCATTTGAACTCACTCAGAATTTCCTTGAAAGGATTCGCGAAGCCGTAGAAAACAAGGATGGTGTTTTTATTCGCGAAAGCCTTGAATTGGTAAGGCATGAGGATGTGTCGGCATTATTGGAAGAATTTAATGCCGGGCAATCGAAGTATATATTGGAACTACTGGATAAAGAGCTTGCATCAGATGTAATTGAGGACCTTGACGAGGATACGCGAGCCAAATTTCTTGCCGTATTCAATCCAAAAGAAATTGCAGAGTATATTGAAAATATTGAAACTGATGATGCAGCTGATATTCTCAATGATTTGCCGGTAAAAGCACGAGAAGAAGTAATTGCCAATATTGAAAATAGCGAAAAGGCAAATTTTATTATCGAGCTTTTAAGATACGATGAGGATTGCGCCGGTGGCCTAATGGCTAAAGAGTTGATCAAAGCCAATGTGAATTGGAATGTTGTTCAGTGCATTGAGGAAATCAGAAGGCAAGCTGAAAATGTTGAAAAAATTTATGCCGTATATGTTGTAGATGATAAGGATGAACTAATAGGAAGAGTGTCATTGAAAGAAATCGTTCTGGCAAAATCTAATACTAAAATCGCTGATATTTACAACTCAGAGATCATTTCGGTGTACACTTATCAAAAGGAAGAAGAAATTGCCGACCTCATGCAAAAATATGACCTGGAAGCGGCCCCTGTGATTAATGTTCAGGGAAAGCTTGTAGGAAGAATTACTGTCGATGACATTATAGATGTGATCACTGAGTTGGCTGATCAGGAGCGAAAACTGATGGCAGGTATCGCAGAAGATGTGGAGGAAGATGACAGTGTGTGGGTGTTGTCAAGAGCCCGGCTGCCATGGTTGGTGATTGGTTTGTTAGGAGGTTTGATGGGCGCCCGATTTATAGGATTCTTCGAGGATGATTTGATGAAAGTGGCTTCCCTGGCATTTTTCATTCCATTAATAATCGCCACTGGAGGCAATGTCGGCATTCAATCTTCAGCATTGGTTGTCCAAAGCCTGGCGTCTATTTCTATTTTTGAATCCAGTGGTTGGCAAAAATTTATTAAAACTTTAGTTGTAGCGATTTTAAATGGTGTAGTCCTCGCCGGTTTGGTGTATGTATTTGTATATTTTTCATACGATTCTACTCTGGCCTTTATTGTTGGTATTGCACTGTTTTCTGTAGTGATGCTTGCCTCCATGCTTGGGACAATAATACCACTAATTTTGGATAAATTAGGGTTTAATCCTGCATTGGCCTCAGGCCCTTTCATCACAACGACGATCGACTTACTGGGTCTTGCAGTTTATTTTGTAGTAGCTCATTTTTTATATAATTTTTAAAATGACGAAACAATAATATTTTTGTCGTTTGAAAACAGAAAATAGAATTAGTATATCGAAAACATGAAACCAAAGATATTAATAACAGAATCTATTCATGAGTGCATCATTCCATTACTGGAGGGCCATGGATATGAGGTTCATTATAAACCAAAAATTGACCGTCAAGGCATTCTTGAAGTACTTAAAGATTATACAGGAATAATTATAAGAAGTAAAACTCCGGCCGATAAGGAATTGATCAGTGCAGGGGTGAATTTGAAATTTATTGCAAGGTCAGGAGCAGGCATGGATCAGGTAGATCTTGAATTTGCTGCGAGCAAAAATATCACCATGCTCAATGCTCCCGAAGGCAATCGCGATGCTGTGGCAGAGCACGTACTTGGATTGATTTTAAATCTTATTAATAAGATGCGAAACGCAGATATTCAGGTCAGACAGAAAATCTGGGATCGTGAAGGAAACCGTGGGGTAGAATTGATGCATCGTACATTTGGAATCATAGGATTTGGAAATATGGGCGAGGCTGTTTCCAAAAGATTACGTGGTTTTGGGTGTAAAATTATTGCCTACGACAAATACAAAAAGGGATTTTCGAATGATGTTGTTGAAGAGGTAGAACTTGAAGAACTATTCGAAAGAGCTGATATTGTTAGTTTTCATGTGCCCTTAACACCCGAAACTAAGTTTTATGTAAATGATGATTTTATAGAAAATTTTAAGAAGGACATTATCTTACTCAATACTGCCCGAGGTGAAATATTACCTCTAAGCTCATTGGTAAAATATCTTAAATCTGGTAAAATTCTTGCCGCAGGTTTGGATGTACTGGAAAATGAAAAAATGGCCAAACTTACAAAGGAGCAAGATTTGCTTTTAGCCGAATTATTTGAGATGGATAATGTGATCTTGACTCCTCATGTTGGAGGCTGGACGGTAGAATCTTATATAAAAATTAGCGAAACGCTTTGTAAGAAAATTGGAGGCCTTAAATTAGTGGCCAAATAGGGAGATGGGATTTATACGGGGGATTAAATGAAAGCAAAAGAATGGTTACATCGATTATGGAAAAAGATATATTCAATATCTGAAAAACCAATTCTCACTTCTACAATCGTACTTGTAGTTATGAGTATAATTGTTCTCACAGCTAGTTATCCGTACTATCGGGAGAATTTCCATTCTTTTTACGGCCAGGTTTTGGCGGAGGCTCATGGAATGATTTTTGATATTGCCGTAATCGGGATATTGATTTTTTGGTTAAACAGAACCGGAGAAATCAGGACGAGGATCAAAACCTATAAAGATGAAATAGATGACTTTCGTTTATGGGAATCCGAAGAGGCTGCCTTCAGAACTGTGGGAAATATCAAAAGGCTCAACCGGCATAAATTATACAATATTAATCTGGCCCATTCTTATTTAGTAAAAACAAATTTAAATTATGCAATCTTGACTGAAGCAAATTTAAATTATGCAAACCTCTTTAATTCGGCGCTTATTGATGTGAACTTTGAAGGAGCAAGATTGAATCAAACTAATTTTGAAAATTGCAATATGAACCAGTCAATGCTGAAAAAAGCGTATGCAAATGGAGCAAGTTTCAAAGATGCTTACCTGATCAAAGCCAATTTTGAAAAGGCTTTTCTTATTAAAGCAGATTTCAGAAATGCGTTTTTAATGGAAACCAATCTTCAGGGAGCGTATCTTACAGGAGCAGATTTCACGAATGCAAATTTGTATAAAGCAGATTTCAGAGGAGCAAAAGGGATTACCATCGAAGCCCTTGCAGATGCTAAAACGCTTTATCTTGCAAAATTTGATATAGAATTACAACAAGAAATTCAAGATAACCACCCTGAATTAGCGGGGAAATAAGTCTATTTTTATTAGCGATATAATTATACATCATAAATGTAATTTATTTTTGAGCAGACCCTTACCTTATTTTCTCAAAAGAATAAGTTTATAACTCCCGGAATTATATAGCTTTTTATATCCGAATTTATCCAGAAAGGAAGCTCTATCGCTCTCATTTGTAATCTTCGATGCAGATACCTTATGCTTCTCCATAACAATGTGGGGATACTCGCGCTCTCCTGTTTTTATATTTAGCCAAAACTCAAGGGCAGGCATCTTTTCTGAAATCTCAAATCCTAAGGCTAAAAAAGATTGACCATCAGACCAATCATTATCTACATAGGTCATCACATCGTCAGGGTTATGTATTTTGATGAAATGATGCAAAAGTTTACTGAATCCTCCGACTACTGTGGTGTTCAGCCGGTTGCAAAATCTCAATAATTCAAATGAATGGAAAATTGCATTTTTCCGCTCTATCTGTCTGCCTTTACTAAACGACATCACCGCTACAAGTTCCTCATCTTTTAATAATCCATATTTATACTTTGCCTTGATCGGTACATTCAAATGATTTTTATTCAGAAATTCCGTCAACTGCTTGTTGTCAATTTTAACCGGGTTAGTCTCTCGTCCATGAATTCTGTTTGTTACTCCCACAAGTGATTTTAGTTTAGAATGTATCTTTTCTTTATAAAAAACCCATTGATCTTCCCAGAGGTGAACTATTTTAATAGATTGGATTACATGATTTAATCCTTCTTTTTGCTCATAATCAGTAATAGAATGGAAAATTATTGCACAATTGATACTCGAAATATAGACATCGGCACACACATTATCCGACAAATCTTTGTCCAACATTAATAATTGTTTTTCACATATTGACATCAGAAAATCAATTACCTCCTTCTTAAAATTGCTGTTCATACTGCAAATAACTCAAATGCTTTGAGAAATCATCATGGTATAATCGGTTTTAGATTTTCAATAAATAATAATCGTGGCAGAATCCATGAGCGTTCTTTAAATCATAAAAATTTACGCATGTAATATAATTATATAAGCAGAGCTAAATCACCAATTTACAATTCACACCTTTAAGGTATCAATATTAGAAATATTACACTTGAAACTACATACCTTAAAAATCATGAGAATAGGCATCAAAATATTTATTTTAATTTTTTGCGCTAGCGCTGTTATGGCACAGCCAAAAATACATCTGGGGCTGACCTCCTCTGTTAATTCTACCTTTGTATTGGATAAAGGTCTTTCAGAGGATCCTCGTTATTCAGCTACAGCAAATTACGAATGGGCGCCTGTAGGAGCGACATTTGGGATAGATTTCACAAAACGTATTGGACTTCAATTGGAATCAATAAAAGCTGCTCAAGGGCAGATTTATCAAATGATTGAAACAGCTCAGACAGTTCAAACCATGATTGCAGAGCGGAACATTGATTTGAGTTACATTCAGTTTCCATTGTTATTGAAAATGATGGGTGGTGGGAGCAAGGCAGCTCGTTTCAATTTTCAGCTGGGACCACAATTATCCCTTTTAAGCAGCGGATCAGAAACGATAAATTTTATCAAGGATGCGAGTGTTAACCTTGCCCAGGGAGGTGATATCAACCTGGAAGATGCTATGGTATTGATTGGGAGTGAGCAAGATATACCTATTGATTACCAGGAAGTATACCAGCAAGCTCTGGCAAATGGGACAATAGCTCCGCCGGATGGTATGGGTGGGGTTGAAGTTCCGCTAGAATACTTTCAGAATATAGATAACCCAGGTGAATATAATATGCCCGAAAATTCTATGATGACACTGATGAGTAGTGAGGTGGAATCTAAAATACAGAATTTTAAGGATAAAGAAATTCAATTGGCTTTTGGATTTGGCATGGATATCGATGTGTGGAAGCATTTCTATATCTCTGCAAATGTACGTGCAAATTATAGTTTTACAGATATGAGAAATGAGGATCTGATCAATTATGTAGGAGACCAAGATCTTACTAGTATTTTTAGCAACAGAGCCAACCTTTTGGTAGGCGCACAATTTGGTTTGCACTGGGTAATTGGTGGCAACAGATCTTCCAGGGCTAAGGCTAAGGAAGAGGCTAAGGCCCAGAAAGTGGACGAAAACGACGATCCCTTCAAGTAAAAGATATTTTTTCGTATAAAAGCCGGTATTACCGGCTTTTATTATATCTATAAATTAATTCTGTTTCGTTTTTATTTGCTTGATCTCCAAGTCCTTCAATGGTTGAATTTAATGTATCAATCAAGTTGGAAAAAGTATGAAAAGGAAGGCAAAGTGTTGTTTGATTCTGAAAAACCATGGGCCAGATATTTGGAGCCTCATGATGGATCAGATTTGGCAACGGCAGTCATCGAGTGGATGAAAAAGACCTGAGCAATATGCTTATCGTTTGTGAACCTGAATCTGAAGTTACATGCTACGCGGGTTTTGCATGAAAAAAAACAAGCAGTTTGAAAGTTTTGCCGACTTTGATGAATATCTTTCTCACTTTGCCGGCAGGCTTGCTTTACCCCTCGCAATTGAAGTGGTAGAAAAATAGAGAATAAGAATAATTTCAAGTCATAAAGTTTATTTTTAATATCCATTCATATATGTAATATGGAAGGAATTTCTTGAGCTTATGTCCTAATCTTTCCCTAAACGAACCTATATAATAGTTTCGCCTTACCTTTTTAGATTTAATAATTTTCTCGATCATCGGACCAAAAACTTCAGGATTTTTCCCATAAAGAACTGATTCATCCAGGGTTTGAAAGGCAGATTTGAAAACTTCGCCATAGATCTCACCCTCAAAATCAACAGAAACAATCCTGTGATCTGCAATTTTTGTCTTTACATCTCCAGGGTGAATGGTACAGGCTTGAATCCCAAATTCTTCTACTTCCAACCGTAAGGCTTCCGTAACCAAATCCATAGCGCCTTTACTTGCGCTGTAGAAGGCGCGGAAAGGCAATCCTATTGTTGAGCCAAGCGTGCTTATATTTATTATCCGGCCATAATTCTGCGCTCTCATTATAGGAATTATTGCCTGTGAAACACGTATAACGCCGAAGCAATTCACTTCAAAAGATTTCTTAATGTCCGTCATAGGAGTCTTTTCAAAGGTGCCCCACGAACCTACTCCTGCATTGTTTATTAGTATATCTATACGTCCGCTTTTATCATAAATGTATTTAACAACTTCTATAATATTTTCATTATCCGTGACATCTAACTTTATTACATTAAAAAGTTTATTTTCGGGAGCTGAACGACTGCCCCCATAAACGATATATCCTTTTTTCGAAAGGTAGTTAGCAATAGCAAGTCCTATTCCTGATGAGGTGCCTGTAACTAATACAACTTTACTCATATATAAACATAATTTGATCTGGTAGTATAATTAATTGAATTTTATCACAATCAAATTGTCCTTTTTATAGATTTTTTGATCTGAAATGTTGATTTCTTAAAATATCGATTTCTTAAAATGTTGATTTTTTTAAATGGTTAATGAGAAATCATAAAACAAAACTCAAACATAAAAATTTATGGACATTAGTCAATAAAAAAATCCAGATTGTTTTTTTGTTGAAAATGATTTATATTTTATTTAAAATCAATATTATAGGTAGTTATTTCTGCATTTAATTTATTTTTTCAAATAGAATATCTAATTTGATAATTTATTAATCACCAAAATTAGGGTGTACGACAGTTTGGTAAAATACCGGCAAAATAAGTTGATAGCACAAGATTTGAACAAGTGGAAGTTTATTAAAAAAGAAAATAAAAGCTGTTTCACGCAGAGAACGCTAAGATAAAACACGCAAAGCAACAAAAGAGTTCTGCGTTC
>SDBV01002779.1_pt1 | contig 26085 bp, 26 predicted proteins | sample 2277081 | NCBI WGS metagenome assembly SDBV01 (sample SAMN10402039, study PRJNA504765) | marine sediment metagenome | isolation source: marine sediment core GS10_PC15, 223 cmbsf | place: Arctic Ocean: Southern Knipovich Ridge | collected 2010 | reverse complement strand
TAACAATCATAGGAATATTGGATTTAATCGCTTTACCCGATACTATGGCGTGATATTGTTTCAGATTAGGCAATGCTTGCACCAAATCTTTCCCAATATAATTTCCAAGAAAGGTAAAACTTGATTCATCAAATGCCTGAAAACAAATTATTTTATTATAAAATTCTTTTGGAAATTCATTTTTTATTTTTTACAAATATACGATTTTTTTATCATTTACTTTTAAATTTTAATCACACATAACGGCAGTCTGTCTAAAAACCTTTGGTTTTGTATAAATATTAACCAAAAATAAGACGATTTAAGTAATGTTAAAAATTTAACTGACAAAAACAAAGGTTTTTTTTTAAAATCGTTGATTGTTCGTAAGTTTCCTGTAGAGCAACCCAAAAGTGCAAAAGTCTCCGGTTTATATTTATCAAGGCAATTTTTTGTCAGTTCGTTCAGAACCTGTGCTTGTCCGGTTTTTAGCATGTGTCCTTCATAATCAGAGTGCGATATTGTTAACCAGGGATTTATCATATTCTCATCATTCTTTTTATTAGCTTTTTTGGGGGGGGGGAAATATTGCTCAAAAATAAGACGATTTGAGCAATGCTCAAAATTTAATTTATAAAAATATTTTGAAAGAAACAGTGAAAAGAAAAACTTGTGTTCGGTTTTTCGAGCATATAAAATTTTTCTATCAATTTTATTATGAGATTGACTCTAATTCAGCTTGAAGTATAAAGATTTTTTTATCAATATTATTATATTTTAAAATTGAAATTGATTGATTTAGAAATTTTTGCAAATCAAATTTCATCACTCCAATAATCAACAGAATTGTAAATTCAGTTGATGATGTTGCTATTTCAGATAGAGAAATTAAATCCTTTAAACTTGGTTCAGGATTAAATTGCTGGTGAGTGTGCCATTCACCTAAATAAATTATTTTTTCGCCAGAATTAGCATACTCCATATCAATGAACATATCTATGTAATTGGGGTCTGCTTTAAAATAAAACTCTTCATGAATTGCATTAGGACCTGCATCGCTTGCTTTTTCAACATTGATAATATTACCCTTGACGCATCCCAATAGAACACCTCCGGTTTCAATCAACTTGAATTGATTAATCTGAGAGTTGAATATTTTAAGTGCTTCTTGGCTAAATCTGATTTTACTGATTACATGATTCACAATCAGGGTGTTTTCTAATGTTTTTAATTTCCCATGTGAATGGAGCTTTATCTTTAGAACCCAAAGGTCCATGCCAATAATACTGATTTCCCAAAGATTTTGGATATACAGATTTCTTATTGGCAAATAAGTTTTGCAAGCTTACTCTACTGACTTGTAGAGCAACCTCCTTTGTGTCAATTTCGGAACCAGGTACTGCAGGACTTGAACAACTTCCATATTCAGGTGGTAATTCATCAAAAACTACTTTCCCCTTGGGTTTAGGCAATTTATCAACATTTCCCAACCCTAAACAGCGTAGGCAAGCAGTTTTCTTGTGTTGTACCACCTGAACTACTCCTGACATACCACCAGCAGAAACTCGAGCAAAGATGAAGGGAAAATCATACCTTGGAATGTATTTGTCGTTAATTAAAAAATCGACTGACTCCTCCGCAGTAAGCACAATACAAAGATCACTTTCTGCTAAACTTTTTTCTAATAACCCATTATCATCTAATACATCAACTATATAAGTATTAACCGTAATATTAGGATTCGATCTTAATATTAACTGTTTAGCAACACCAACCTTGTCTTCTCCAATGTAGAATAAATCAGCAGCATGTCTTACAGAATTACCAATCTCAAAAGTGTCATTATCAAATAAGTTAAAGTGTCCAATTCCATTTCGGGCCAACGAACGTGCTACTTCACTTCCCAATGCTCCTAAACCAATGATTGTTACACTCTTTTGACTTAATATTTTATCATCGAAAATGTCCTTTGTTCTCAGATAAAGTTCTTTGTCAATGTTTCTGGCAATTAGATAGCTAATGTTCAATTTAACTTTGTTCCCATTTTGTAGTATCGAAAGTTTAAAAAAATGCCATGGATTAGGGTCATCAGGTAAGTGAATACCAATATTTTTTGCTGTATTTTCATTCAACAAATTTTCACCGAAATGTTTATTAAATACATTAAGAAAAACAAGGGGATCGGGACCAGAAAACAAGTCTTTGAATAAAATCCCTTTATCAAATGAATACCATTTAAAAACTTCAATTCCGGTGTTCAAAGTAAAAGGGGAAGACGCTAAAAAATTATATTCGAGTATATAGTGATTCGGCTTGAATTGGGTTAAAAGGAATTGCCCTGTCTTGGTATTCTTAGGTAACTCATAATCTTTAGGTAATAGTACTTGCCCGATATGTGGAATAGGGGCTTGTAATTCTTCAACTATTTCTTCCGGTTTAAAACCTTCATTTGAAGTAGCTGATATTAACCATTTTTGAGCTCTACGCAGTAACCAGCCAATATTGTGTTGTTCTTTATTCCATTCCTCTCTTCTAAGCAGACATAATGCTCCATCATTATATTGGTTCCCTTTACCAAAATGAAAAGGTTGCAGAGGTTCTATTAATTTTTTTTCCTTATCCGTGTTTATAGTTACTGCGATAATTTTAGGAGAAGCATAAGGATACTTAGTCGGAAACGTTATCAGGATATCTTGCGTTTTGTTACCGTAATAGGTCAAGGACCCAACTGCCGTAATTCTTCCATCCTTTTCACTTGGCTCAAATAGCTTGACCAAGCTAAAATCACCGCTTAAACCTCTTTTTAAAACACCTATCTCTGCTTCATAAAGGTGCTTATGAGATTCCTGTTCATGCCATCTATATATCTCCATGTTTACGCGAATTCTTTATCTCTGTCTGGTTTAGGAGCTACTTTAAAGAATCGAAGGGTTTCTCCTTCTTGAATGTCCGTTTCCTCAATTCTTTGTGTCAAATCTGTCAAAGGTGTCCCGTCTTCGCGCTTTAGTTCACGCCCATCTGCAGTTATTTTCAACTGAGCCAGAGTTTTGTTAACTATAACCTGAAGTTTTTGATTGGAGTTATACTCCTCTTCAAATATCTGATCATTTTCTATCAGTACCTTAATAGTAAGTTTTTCTTTCTTCATAATACCTAATTTTAATTAATAAATAGTTTTACTTTTCCTTTCTTAAGACTTTGTATTAGACTTTACATACATAAACTGTCCAGTTTCAGCATTTTGACCAATCTTGTAATTATAAATTTTTGATCTCTTTTTGCCTTTCTTCTTACCCATAATTAAAACATTTAAATCCCGATATTTTTTACAAACTTTATACCAATTCGCTATTTCTGACATATTGACAGTTAATAAGTTATGAACATTAGACAAGTTGATCATTTAAAAATTGCCGTTATTTAATTATAAAATTTACTTATTTTTAGCTATTTTTGTATTTGGAGAGTTTTAAGCACCCTTCAAAAAAATATTAACCGACTTTTATAAAAAATTCCCCTACTGGGGAAAAAAATTTTTTTTCGGTTAAATATTATATTATGGTGATAGAAAAATATTTTGATAAAAATCGAAAAAAACTTAAAAAGGTAAGTGATGATGCTTTAAAAGTTGCGTTTAGCAAGTGTAGAGAACATATTCGTTTAAGAATAAAGAAAAAAACATTGTACGGAGCCCACACAACCTCAAATTTAGGTGAAGATCCAATTGTTTATTATCTGGAAGATGCTATTGATGCTATTATCTCTGGCCGGTGGGAATGGAAAGATAAATTTGACTTAACTACACAGCTAATTAGAATTATAAATAGTAAGATTTCAAAAGAAGTTGAAAAAATTAAAACAGATAAAGCACAAGCTTTGAATATTCAATTTATTGACTTGGAAAGTGAGTTGTACAAATTTGATTCTAATAATGATTTAAATGAATTAGAACAAAAGGAAAAATATGAAAAGCAGGTTAAATTAATAGAGAAGGTTATTGAAGGCAATACCGACTTGGAATTTCTTTTTGAATGTATAAAAGAAGGTTATAAACGTAGAGAAATTGCAGAGCTAATGAATATAGAGCCTAAAAGAGTAGACAAGTTATTAGAAAAATTAAAAAATAAAGCCATAAATCAAAAGGCCAATTAAAATTATTACCTATGAGCAAGACAGATGCAAAACAAACAATCAATAATCTTTATGGTTTGATGATGGAAGCAAACATCAACAGACCAGATGAAGAGATTTTGCATGAACTTAATATGGTTAAGGATGATTTCATTGAATACCAGGTAGAAAAGTTCAAACAATTAAAAGCTAAATACAATGCTGTTGCTCAAAAAAGTAAATTCTTAACTATCATTGAAGAATTTAATCACTTAAAAAAGATAGGCGCTGAAAAGTTGAAAGAATATTTTTCTCCACAAGAATCACTACAATTACAACCACTTTTCAGAAAATTTGAGGAATTAACAGAAACTGACGAAAAATCTATTCTTCAAGATCAGGAGTTTTTATTATTTATTAAAAAGTTGAAAGAAAAAATTGTAAATGATGATAATATCAGCAACTCTTAAAGCTAAGGAATTTTTAACATCTATAGGTTACTCCCAACCTGGTGATTTTACTATTGAAGAAATGGTTTGGAGTGCAGGTGTTTTTTTTAAAGAAGAACCTCTTGAAGGTAGTGAAGGCAGAATATTAATGGATAATGAAACTGCTATCATTACAGTTAATTCAAACATAACTTATCAACCTAAAAAAAACTTTATCATGGCTCATGAATTGGGCCATTATTTCTTACATAGGAATTTAACACAATTATTTTCTGATACAGAAAAGACATTATCAGAGTGGTTAAAAAACGAAAAACAAGAGCAGGAAGCCAACGAATTTGCAAAAGAATTGTTGATGCCCGAGATTATTTTTAAACCATTGTGTAAAGGAAAGTTAACAGTTAAACTAATCAAAGAATTAGCCAATAAATTTCATGCATCGATTACAGCTACCTTACTTCGTTACAAAGATTTAGGTGATTTCCCTATAGCTGTTATATATGTTGAGAAAGGAATTGTTAAGTGGGCGCACTTCACAAATGATTTTGTTCTTCAGTATTTGCCTATAGGCTCAAAAGTTAGACCTGGAACAGTTGCATATGATTTTTTCTTCAATAATGGAGAATTAACAGGTGATGGAGAATTAGTAGATGCTATTGATTGGTTTCCTGAAGATTTTAATATCAAGAGATACCTAAAATGGAAATTTTATGAATACTGTCATAATGTTTCCAAAGAAGGTCTTCTGATTTGTTTATGGGGCTACTAACTCTTTTAAACCTTTTTACAGTACTACGTTTTAATATAAATAATAATATTATTGCCCCCAAAGTATATCTGAATACAAAGGATGAGAAAAACGATATAGAAATCCATGTTTTGAATTAATATCTTCCTTGATTTATTTGCGTTTCCATCACTATGTTCGAGTCGGGCTATCCCTAGCAATCTCTCTATTTTGCTTTCACTCACATAAAGCAGGTAAGTTGCTTAAAAAGTGTTAAAGCAAATCTTACGTAATAACTGTTACTTGAATTTTTTGAAGGCAATTTTATTTAACATAATGTAATTTAAGATTAAATAGGGCTATTCAAAAAGCTTTTCCATTTCCACCCATTCATTATCAGTAGGCGTTTCATCATTATAATTTTCGGAATTGCAATATGAAAAAACCCCATTGGCATACCGAATAATACCGCCAACATAATTATCTCCAAGTTCCTTTAATTTACTGGCAAGTCCTTTTGCACGCCCTTCTGTTTTCAGTGTTTGACCGTCTTTTGTGTCAAATATACCTACTCGCCCATCCTTGAACTTGAAAATCCAGTCAGGATAAAATAAACGTTCCATCTTTTCTCTGGTGTTATCATACTTCAAAGCAAAATAATCTCTTCCGCTATCACCGTTCTTATACCACCATTTAATATGTTCATCTTTTGAATCCAGATAATTAGCAAACTTTAATTCAATATTATCCACCCTATCAAATAGTTCCTTCCGTAAATAGCATTTATCAAATACACATAACTCTTGGTCTATCGTTTTGTAGTCTTCAGTATAAAAATACTTGTCTTTGAAACTGAATGTAGGAGCTTCTTTTTCTTCCTGTTTCTTCTTACGTACTGCAAGTATCTGTTTCAATACAGGACGGTAATCCTTTATAGCTTTTGTAATGGAAGGTCTGAATTTGCTTGCTTCATTTTTCAAAACATCATAAATAAAAACCCTGTAATATAAATTGCTGTCTTCACTAAAAATTTGTTTCAACCATACACGGATTGCTGACTTTAACGGGCTCCACGACCTGGCAATATTCGTAATCTTCGCATCATAATCTGTTTGCTCTTTTAATAGCTGGTAACACAGGTAATTGAATGTTTTATCAACGTCATTCTGGGAAATCTCAAACTCCTCCTCTTTGCCTTCCTTTTCAAAGTCCAGGGCAAGCTGGTCAATATCCTTAAACACAGCATTCACAACGAGTTTATCAGTAATCTTTGGTTCTAATTCAATTCCTTTCGCTTTCAGCTTATCCCTACCCTTGTCAAAGATGTCATCATCCGTAACTTCAAAAGATTCATTCATTGATTTGATAAAGCTCGCCTGAAACTTTGCCGAAGCCGAAAGGTCACCGTAATCTACCCTTGAAATAAACTCTGATTGCAATTCAAAATCCTTTACATTATCCTTCATTTCATCTTTCAGTACTGCCGGATAGAAAGCCGGTTTGTTTTTTCCATTCTGGTCAGGTATTGCAACCTCATTTCTCCTGTAATTGGTGAACAAAAATCCTGTTTTTAAGTCCGGTGATTGCTTGTAGTCGTCCTTTTTGTCTGGTTCTGCCATTCGCAAAATCCTACCCACTGTCTGTACATAAAACGTAGGTGAATTAATTTCACGGAACATTACCAGCACGTGTGCTCTTGGACAATCCCAACCCGTACCCGCTGCTTGTTTAAACAGCAGAAAATTAATATCACTGTCATTTTCCGTAATAAATTCCAAATTCCTTTTGTGCTTGTCAAACCATAGAGCAATATTGTTTTCATTAACTCCTTTTTCAGCTAGATAATTCAATACAATTTCTTCTTTTGTTTTTTCACCTCTGTCCAGTAATTCCTTATCATCATTTGGAAGTTGTATCAACACTAAAGGGTTAATATCATTTTTCCCCAATACCTTAAACTGCTTCTTTAATTCAAGCCGCTTTTCTAAGCCCAATTCAAGCAACACTTTGTCCAAATCCTGTCCTCTATGACTTTGCAAGTCCTCATCGGTTTGCACTACAATTTTTTCCTTTATCAATCCTTGTTCAACAACTTTTTCTCTTAGCACTTCCACAAAACCACCTCCTAACATCATTGTATTGCCCACATCTTCCGCTTTTGGCGTTGCTGTTACCTTGATGATAATTTTAGGATTTATTTTATCAATTATGTCTTTTGCTAAATCCGTACTTCCATGTGTATGTGCTTCATCTACCACTAACACAATTTCCCTGCCTTCTGCTTGTGTATTCTCCACAAAATCCTCAAAATAATATCCTTGTTCTTTTTGCATATTTTCATCATCCGGTCGCCTTAATACACGGTTTTCTGCTGCTCTTGAAACCAGCTTCTGCCAGTTAATGAAAAGAATATCATTCTTATTTAGCTTGCCCCTGTTAAAATCATTGAAGGTAAGAAGTTCGTTTTCCAGTGAGTTTAGAAAATAATCCCTGAACTTGTCCCTGCTCTGCATTGCCAAGTCATCACTGAAGGTAATCCAGATATATGCCTTGTCGACGTCCCAGTTAGGCAGGCGGTTTAATTCGTTGATAAAATGAGCCATAATAAATGTTTTGCCGCTTCCTGTTGGCGACTTCAAAATAAGCGGCAACTGCCTGCTATTCCCTGCCCATATCTGCACGAACTTTTCCCTAAGTTCGTCAATGGCTTCTTTCTGAAATGGTAATGGACTGAACATTTCTCTTAATTTAATCGCATTATGCGATATTGTAAATACTTTTGTATATCTCTAAAATCGGTTGTGGTATTGGTTTTACTCTTATGGTATTGATGTCCTCAAAATATTCGTCAAACTCTCCCCCACCCCAACTAAACACATACACCGCCACCGGCTTGTCAAATGCTCTTACTTTTTCCACAAACTCCTCAAATTTTAATAGTTCCTCACGGAAATACACAGACGTATATTGGCTGATATTTTCCTCTTCCGGTCGGTCAGTAAAAAATTGGTAATATTCGTTTTTTGAAATTTCGTAAAGTGTATTTTCAGCTATTGCCAGCAATTCCCCAGCGTGATGTGCAAGCATTATTTTATCCTCATCTGTTACTCTTTTGATATTGTGTTTGCCTATAAAATCAGTTTTGTAGTATTTGATAGAATTGCCAAGACCAGACATTTTATCTTCAATTGTCTTTTCACCAATCACCTTTAAAACACCATCTTTAATCTCCCTATTAATTGCTTCCCATTCACCTGTTTTATTATTTTCCTTAATTATAGCATTAATTTCTTCTATAGTATCACCTGCATTTTTAAACTCTGACCAGGTTATTTTTTTTTCAAAAAGTATTTTTTTATGCTTCCCCTGAAATTCATAACCGTTAATTACTTTTTCTACTCTTGGATAACATACCTCTTTCATTATTTGATTTTCATTATTAGTCACCATTATCCATTGTCTATAACCCCCGTCTTCTTCATTTAATTCTAATACTGCTTGTGCAGTAGTTCCTGAACCTGAAAAGAAATCCAGTATTATACAATCACGTTTTTCAATGAAACTGCATAAATATTTAATCAGGGTAACAGGTTTAGGGTAATCAAAAAATTCCAAGCCGAATCTATCTATCTCTGCTTTCGCAAATTCGTTTGTATAAACTCCAACATTCCTATCAATTAAATTTTTCGGAGCCCCAGCTTCGTACCCTTCTCTGGAATAAGAAGGTGTTAAAGTTATTGTTCTTAATGAAACTTTTGTTCCTTCATCAATTTCTGCATTTAACTTTTCTTGCGTCCATCTTAGTTTTGCAGATAATTTGATAGGTTTTATGAATGTTCCTTCTTCAATCTCTGTATCTTCCTCTAAAATGATTTTGTATGATTTTGTTCCATATTTACCTTTCTTTAAAACTCCATCCTCCATTGCAGTATCAACAATATTAGCAGGAAACACTAAAGTTCTAAAAGCATTTGTTTGATTCAATAAAGTATTACTTGAAGTACTTGAAAATTTATATCCTTTAAAATTTGGAGTAAATTCAGACTTTTGATAACAAAGTACATATTCAACAACTTTTATGGACTTTTTGGAAAGTCGTGCTGGTGTTTCGGTTCTAACCCAAGAAAAAACCTCAACAAAGTTTCTTTCTCCAAATATGACATCACATAGTATCTTTAACTGTGCAACTTCATTATCGTCGATACTAATTAAAATTACACCTGTATCTTTTAATAAACTTTTAGCTAATTCAAGTCTCTTTTCCATAAAAGATAACCAGTAACTATGCCTTAAAGGGTGGTCTTTAGGCAATCCTGTCCCATCTGGATACTTATCAAATGTTCTTTTATCCCGGTATCGAAATCCATCTGACCCTGTATTATAAGGTGGATCAATATAGATAACATCAATATTTTCTTTGTGGGTATAGTTTAGGCAAGTAAGAGCGTGATAATTGTCGCCTTCAATCAGTATGTGGGTGGGTTTGCCGTCATCATTTACAATCGCTTTATCCTTTATTTCTTTAAGTATTGGTAATTTATTTTCAACATCATCCTCAAATGCTTCAGGTACGTCCATCCACACAAGTCCATACTTCTCCTTCTTTACGGCATGTTGCAAGCGTTTCACTTGCTTTTCCAGTTCGTAAATGCGTTTTTTGTATTCCTTTTCTTTATCTGCTTTTATTTCTGCCATTTTTGTTTTATCTTTTTTTAATCTAGGAATTATGCAGTGAAAGAACAAATAATTTTTTGAACAAAAAAGGCATGAAATTTTATCCAGACCTTTTATCATCTATTATTTTTTTCGTATTTAAGCTAATATAGTAACTATATATCCCATTCATCTCTACCTGTTTCCTTTCTTTTGGCTATTTCATCTTTTATAAACTTATTGCATCCTTTCCATATCCAGAAAACAAATAGTAGTCCGCTAATCAAAAATGCTACTTGGTCAATACCTTCTACTTGACGAAAAAGCCATTTACCATTAAAAAAATAATATATACAGTTAAAAAAATAAAAAGTACCCCCCCCTACTATAATCATTTGGATTAACAGTTTCCCAATGAAATCAGAATCATATAATTTAATTTTACCATAAATTTTTTCACTAAAAAAAAGATTTCTATGTGGCCAAATTCGGCCTATGCTAATGAATAAGAAGAACAGCATACAGAATATGCTTAATAATATTATTAGAAGGCCAATATTTTCCTCAATCCATTGCATAATATGATTTTATATCTTCTTTGTTACTTAATTATGAACGAAACTATTATTGAATATTCTTACTTGTTCTCTTTCTCTATCATCAATTTTATGTCCAACAAACCCTCCGATAGTGCTTCCACTTACAGCACCAATTGGCCCCCCGATTAATCCGATAAGACCTCCTATTACTGCTCCTGGTAATGTTGTATTTTTTTCCATCTCTGCATAAACCTCATTAACATGATATTCCGATACGCATTCACAATGTGGGCATCTAAGGCGGAATCCATATCCCCACATCCTTGCCAACTCATTTCTTGTATTGGCTCTTATACTTAAATATACTTTGTGATTATGCGGATGGCAATTAAGGACTAAATTCATTTTATTTATTTAAAATATCGTTCAGTTTGTTTAAAATTTTTTTTTGGTTTCTTTCATTTTTTCCCCACCCTATGAATTGTGCAGTACACTCTGATTGAAAATCCAAATTAACTTTATTGCCTGCTATATTTTTAAGTGTTATTGTTATCTCTTCCTGCCAAGACCATATTGAAAATTTTGTATGTGCAGTAATTTTACCGCTTTTCTTGTATTGAGATTGAATTTTAAATCCACAATCTTCAATAGCTTTAATGCAAGCATTAAATACTGTATCATATGGATAATTTAAACTTTTTCCCATTAGTAATATTGTTTCGATACAAAAGTATTATAAGTTAAGGTCAAAATGAAAAAAGGACTGAATTTTTATTCAAACCTTATTTATTATTTTGCAATATTGTTTTCTTTACCTTTTGCTACTTTTTTCTTTCTCTTTAAATATTTGATTTCAATATTTTCTTTAGGTATTGCATCAATGAAAGGTGATTTTTTTAATTGATAAGAAACTGCCTTAAATGTTATATTAGCAGGTCTTATTCTCGAACTAAATAGATATAATTCCTTTTTTGCCCTTGTCATTGCAACATAAAACAAACGACTTTGTTCCTCAATATCGCCCTTTGGGTGTGGAAACAGGTCTTCAGAAAGTCCTACTACAAAAATAATCTCACCTTCAAGTCCTTTTGAGCTATGTATATTATAAATGTCAACTGGCTCATATGAATTATCGTTATTACTTCCAATCAATTCATTTCTCCATTCTCTTACTTCTCTTATTAACCCATTTGGATTCTTGCCTGGCGCAACTAATAACCCGCTTTTTTCTAAAAACGGAGTAAGCCCTTTTCTGCTGCTTCCTTTTTGCTCCATTAGTTTTTGAATTTCCGTTAAGCAACCTTTTAATTTCAATAAGAAGGTGTTTCCTTCTCCATTTTCCTCATTAGATAAAATAATCTGATAAAGTGAATTACTGTCATCCGCATCCTTCCATAATTCAGCTATTAGTTTTGATGCAGCTTCTCTTTTATCTCTTATTCTTCCACTATCAATTTCAATTTTTGATGCTAGTTCGTCATAGTTGTTGATTATTAAATCAATCAGATGTCGTAATCTAATATTATTATTTGGTTTTTCTACCCAACTTGCTAAAACATTAAATCGGAGCAGCCCTTCCTGGTTGAGTTTGCTTTTATAATTGTAATCTAAACCAAATTTTTTCAGTGCGTTCTTTATTGTAGGCAAGTACTCTTTGTTTGGGATAATAATCGTTACCGAATTAGTTTTTATTTTTTCTTCTGCGATTTTGGCTATTAAATATGCTTCCATCATATGAGTTGGCATATCAAAAAAAATAATCTTATTATTTTCTTTTATAGTTTCACTAAATATAGGTTCAGGTTTATGTACACTATCCTTGTAATAATTAGTTACCATAGAACGCGCTCCTTTCAAAATATGCTCAGGACACCGCCAACTCTTTGATAATCTCCCGATTTTGGCTCCATCACCAAAGTGTTTATCAAAATCACGAATAAATTCTGGATTACCTCCTCTAAAGGAATATATGCTTTGGTCATCATCTCCAACAGCAAATAATCCTTCTACTTGCCCTTCAGTTAATAGTTGTATTAGCTCACATTGTGCTTGGTTTATATCCTGATATTCATCTACCAGTAAATACTTTGCTTGTTGCTTCCATTTAGTTCTTAAAGCTTCATCATTTTTTAAAGCTTCACAAGCTAGAAATATTTGGTCATCATAGTCAATCAAGGAGCATCTTCGTAATATATTTATGTACTCCTTACAGATTTTACCTTCATCAGTAGTTTCATCTATTTCAGAATATCCTTTTACACGATGTTCATCTGCCAGTTTCCATTTTTCTCTTTCAAACCCTGCAATATTAGCAGCATCTTGTAACAAAATTTTCCTTGGTTCTGTTTCGTGTAGTACGGCATAATCATCATTTAGTCCGAATATCTTTGGATTTGAGCCAATAATTGTATTGCCTAAACTATGCATTGTTGAAATTATCTCTGGATGTCTTTCTTTTGGAAAACTTTCAGCTAACCTTTTTCGCATACTTCTTGCGGCTTCGTTTGTAAAAGTTATCACAGCAATTTCATCTGCTTCTGCATTTAATTCCTCTATTAAAAATTTGATTCGCTTTTCCAGTTGCCACGTTTTACCAGTTCCAGGCCCAGCTAAAAGCAATATTGGCCCTGGAAATTCTTTATAAGATAAAAGAGGGTCATTTATTTCTATCATTTTATTATTATTTCGATTATTGTTCGTAAGCTTCCTGTTTTTGTTAATATCGTTGAATTTTTCAGGTTTTTAGACAGACTGACGGTTTGCGGGCATGGGCAGTGCGGGTTTTAGAGCTCTTGCCTGTCAAACCGTAGTATGTTATTTTAGTGTTCATTACTTCAAATTTAGCAATTACCCCCGCATTGCTTATGAGCCTTTGTTATAGGGCGTTTTCGTCTATTTCAGATTTCAATTCAATATAGTATTCATAGTCAAACGAATATTTTTTTATTAGTTTTTTAAATTGTTTTTCCTTCAAGTAATCGAAAATTACAGATGGACTATATTGCTTTTTGAAAATGCCAAAGAAAATATAACTAATAACTGCAGGAATTAAACTAATGGGAAAAATATAGAATTCAAATGTCTCTTTTTCAATTAAGAAATAAAGTGATAAAATAATAACGAATGGAAACAAAGTAAACAGAAGCATTACAATTGTAGCAATTCTATTTGATTTTCTTTCTAATACGGAAGCAATTGGTTTAAGTTTTTCAAAGGACTGTTTTTTTGATGCCAATAAGGTTTCTTTATATGATGAAGTCTTTGCGTCATATTCCTTTCTAATTTGAGAAACTTTTTGAGAAATTCGTCTTTCTGTTTTACTAGTTAATTCGTCTAAAAATATTGAGATTTTTTCTTCTCTATCCTTTTGATTCTTTTCAACAGTATCAGAGATATCATGTATTTTTTTTATAAATTCATGTGGTTTCGAATTTGCTAAATTATTAAGCTCTTCAAGATTATTAATGGTTTTAGTAGCAACTGCTGTGGCAACCCTAACAACATCTTCTGGTTTAACACCTTTCGGTGAGTATTTTTGCATATTTGCATCAAGTTCCTTTAAAACTCGAATATTTGGTAACGAATTACTTATTGCGCATGAAACTAGTTTTGATAAACCAATATTAACAACATCTATTTCGTTAATTCCAGGGTTTGTCAGCCACAAAATATTTATCAGATTATCTGCTCTTATTACTTCTGGTAAAAATCCTTTTTTTTTATTTAGTTTTAAATTATGGCTGACATTTGTAACAAACCAACATTTTGATGAACAAAAATCTGAAATGTATTTTTGCCGTTTCTGTTTTACATATGTAATTGCCGTTGCATCGTGTAAGGCACCATAATTTGAATAACGAATTTTTTTATAAAATTTATAGTCATTAGAGTATTTAGCAATATTTTTTAATTTTGTTGTATTAGGAATAAGTTGAACATTAAAATCGCGTTGAAGAGTTGAAGTTAAGTTTTTTGCAATTCCTTGTAAATCTGTTTTAGATATATTATTCCTATCACAGGCATTATATATACTTTGAGGGTCTACTTTTTTGGGTAAAAATGAATTCTCAAAATTATCTGCTGTCCGATTTAATAATGCTTCTGTTTCCTCAATAGTAAAGTCTAATACACTAACTTTACAACCTAAATTCAATCCAATTTCAATTATTTTTGAACAAGTATGATTTTCTTCAATGCTTGCTAACCCTAATAAACCAATAATAAAATTCGTGTCAATTAAAAATTCTAAATCGGTCTTTGTATTTTCTTCATTTATAGTTAAATATGTTGAAATAATTGATCCTAAATAAACCTTCTTTAAAATGTTATGAACTCTTTTATTGCTCTTAACCGAATTCACAAATTCCGCTTGTAGGAAATAATCAATTTCAAGGGCAACATTTACTTGGTCAGCAAAATATCTAGAAAGTGAAACTTTGTTTTGTTCAAGAAATTCAAAAATTGTTTTATGTTTACTTATTTCTTCACCTTTTGCTATTAGAAAGTTATTGTATATTTCATTTAGATAGTCTATTTCGGCTTCTTGTTCTTGAATAACTTCTTCATACTCAGAAAAAATGAAGTTTGAAATAATAAAAGAACCATCATCAAAAAATTGAAAATTGATTTCTCCGTTTTTATTTTGTTCAATTGAAATTGATTTTACAATTTTCGATAATAATGGGTATGGGACATCTAATGAATATAGTTCAGAAACACTATCTTTTATTTCTTGTAAAGATTCTCCCTTGTTTTTGCCTTTATAATTCATACGAGATATTACTCTTTTCAGTAAAGGTTTGAATATGTCAGAAAAATCTCTAATTCCAACATTATTATTATTGATATGTGCTAATAAACTATATGTTACAATTCTTTTCTCTGTCATTGTTAGTTTGTTCGTTTAAATGCCCTATAACGTATTAGGATTTTATGTTTAATTCAATTCCAAAAATAATACAAAAAAGTTTAATAGAAGAAATAAACTTAAAATATTTTGTGATGATGATTAGCATTACGCCCAACAGGAACTTAATAATTATTCTACCACCGGTTTTTTAAAAGTAACGGTTTGCAGTATGGTTAGTTGCCATCAGACAACTACTATTTTTTCCAACCGTTGTAAATTTTGTTAAATGTACTAAATTTTCAATTACTTTCATACTGGCAATTAACTATACTGCGTGTTATAAGCTGTGCAATTTTAATTATCCAATAGTTCAGGTCTATATTCGAAATGCATTGTATCAAAATGATACCATTTCCCCCCCCATATAAATCCATGCTTTTCAAAAATTCTTACTATTTCAATTGGTATTTGATTATGATATTCTAATTCACCATATTTTTTCAAATTCCATCTCCAATAATTGGATTGTTTTACATTTATATCTATTGCAATACCAAAACTGTGCATACTTAAACGATTAGCTCCTTCAATTTCTCTCCAATTAAAAGTACCTGCTGGTTTATTAATATATTTATGTAAATATTCTAATGTATCTAATTCGTTTGATATATCTTGAAGATGTTTAGCAACTCCATTTACTTTTGATACTAACAATTTTTTATTTTGAGAAGAAGGTAGCCAATAAACTGGCACTAAATTTTTTCTTACTTCACTTTCACTACTACCATATATTTTTTTAAAGAATTCAGTATTTCTTATACGACCAGGATCAATTTTTTTTTTAACTATTATAAAATCAAGAGGATATTTTTGTGATAATTGGTCCTCAATATCAGCATATTCTAATTTTTCTTTAATTGTTTTTTCTTTATAATCATCAAATATCATTTCAGAGCCATCATAAAAATATAATTTATTATTTTTGATTTCTTTGATGTGATAAGGATATGATTTTTTCAATATTTCAATTTTTTTTAAAGTTTCTTTAAGCATTTCATTTTCAATGTCACTTTTTTTTTTGGATTTCTCTATTATTTTCAAAATATTTTCATTTTGTATTTCTCTCAATTCTTTTATTTCTCTATGAATTCGATTAATTGAATCTTCAAAAGTTATTTGAGATACTGATTCTTGTAATGAATATATCTTATATAATTTATTTACCTTATTTTCTATAGAATCAAGTCTATTTGTTAAATATACGTAAAGTTCTTCTAAATCCTTTTTTTGAGAATATTTAGTTAATCTCTTGTCAATGCAAGCTGTAGTAAAAATTGGAATTATTATTATCAGAAAATATACTCTATTGTTTTTCATAATGTTTAATTAAGTCAATATTTTTCTTTTCAGTTTGTGTGAAAAAAAATTCATATATAAATTGACTATCCGATGATACTTTTGGAATATTTTTGTACCACATTTGATTATTGAAATAATCAACCATTTCTTGATTTAAATGAAAAATATAACCATGTCTTGCAAATATTTCGTTTCTCATTATTTTAAGTTCATATTTATCAAGACTTTTTAAATCCTTATCTGTCAATAAACGTGATGAAGCATATGAATATTTTCCAAATGGCATATTATATTTTTTATTTTCATAATCTACAATAAATCTATGATTATTTTCTTCTATATCGGTCAAATAATATTTATAAATAAATGAGTCATCTTTTGTTATTTTTTGAATATTCCTATACCATTCTTGTTTTTTGAAATACTCTATCATTTGAGAATTTTTATTGAACTCATAACCATGTCTTGCAAATATTTCGTTTCTCATTATTTGTAATTCTAATATTTTTAGGTTTTCGATATCTTTTAGTGTTAAAATCCTTAATGATGCTTGAGGATATTTACCATCATATTGTTTCTTAGTATCAACTTTTAAATTATCTGTTGTTACAAATAATCTTTTTGTCTTGATATAATATTTATTCCATGGTTTGCTGCTTAAATAATCATAAGTTACTTTTTTTTTATTGTTTGAGGCATGAATAAATTTTATTAACCCTTGGCTATTATCAATAACAATTCCTACATGATTTACCGTTTTCTTCTTATCAGAAGAAAAAAACACCAAATCTCCTGCTTGTATCATATTCATTTTTTTTACTAATAATCCATGCCAATTTGACTGAGCTTTTGAATTTCTAGGAATATTTAAATTAGCTTTTTTAAAACAATTACATACTAAACAGGAACAATCAATACCTTTCCTTGTACAGCCACCATATAAATATGGTACTTTTAAATATGAATTTGCCTCTTTTATTACTAAATTGATTTTATCAACAGATAAATAATTAAAATCATCACTTTTTTGTGAATAACAAATGCTTTTAAAAATAAAAATAATAAAAATAAAATTTAATGTTTTCATATATTTGACGTTTGAATTTAAACTACATTGCTTATAACTTGTTTATATAAACAAATTTTCCTCTAAAAATTGTACAATCCCGCACTTACGGGATGGTATATAATGAATGTACAAGTTTTTGTGTTTTTATATTGCGGGCTACAACCCTAGCATACCTACTATCCCGCCTATTTTTTATATACATTGTTACCTGCTTTTAATTCTTTAAATACATCCTCTAACTCGTTTAATTCAATTGATTCTTCTTTGATAAAGTGCTTGTAATCCTCAATTATGCTTTGAGTTAATCTATTAGCTTTAAGGATTAATCGATTTCGATTTCTTAATACTTTCAATTGTTTTATTTTATATAATAAGAAGAGTGACAGGATAAGCAGAAAAATTGAAGCTTTTCTAATGATATTATTTCTATTTGATTCAATATCTTTTAGTAAGAAGTTTTGCAATTTGTTTTTATCTATTTCAGATATATTAATGATTTTGGAGTATTCTTCTAATCTATAGTTAGCTTCTTGCTCTGAGTTGTTCATAAATCCAAGATTGTTATAGATAATATTAGGTTTAATAAGTAGAGTGATACTAATTAACAATAAACTTCCTCCAATCAATAAGAGAAGTAATCTTTTAAAGGAATATCCAATATTCATAAATGATTTTTTCACATTGGAAAAAAATAGTTCAAAGTCAATTTCTTCAATGTTTCTTTTTCTTTCATTTAATAATACTTGCCTTTCCTTCTTTCTTTCAAGCAATTCAGTAAGTTTAGTTTCATTCATTGTCTTTTGTTCTAATTGCAGGTAACTCGTTTATACAGTTACCATTTGCTCTAAAAGGTAAATTTACATACTATGCTAATCATGTAAAAGTTACTTAAGCCCTTTTAATGGTTGATTAACATTAAACAATTTATAATTTATGCCATTATTAAGGTAATTATACGATGTAATTAATTGAATAACAAGAAATATTGCAAAAAAATATATGAGATGTAACAGCTTTTAATATGTCGGGGATACATATTTTCCTTTTTTACATTAAAATATTTGTAAAACTTAGTGGTGTATAAATTACAGCAGAAAAACCTCTTTTCTAATAATACCAGGTGATGTGGAGCTTGAATTAATTGATTAAATAATTAAATAATAAAAATATATGTGTTTGGGACATAAAAAAAACTGTCGCAGAGCGTGTTTTCTTTTCTGATGTTAAATAGCAGAAAACCTCTTTTATAATAATACCAGGTGATGTGGGGCATAAATTGCCCGCTCACTTAATTGAATAATGAAAATATATGGGATGGGACATAAAATAACCCGTTGAAGCTCGTGTTTTCTTTTTTAATATTTATTAAATAATAGTATTATTAATTATTCAGTCCCGATGAATCGGGATTAATAACTTTTTATCAATTTTTTCTATGTTATTAGTAATCCATATAAAGCACTAAATTCTAAACCCTAAATCCTAAACAATATCTAATGACCAAAATTCAAATTATTAAAATAAAGACCCTGGAAGTTAAACAGCAAAACACTCCCATTTTATACATTTGTGGCGTGAATCATGTTCAATCCGTCAACTGACGGATTTTTTTGAACATTTGAAAATTTGATATTTGAATTTGTTTAGAGTTTAGAAATTAGGATTTAGGATTTTTTAATTGACTGAGTCCGCCTAAGGCGGATACTTTATTTTTAAATATAAAAATAGTAAATATTTTGAATTAGGGATGGGATAGATGATTTTATAAAATTAGAAAAAAATATAATAGAATAAAGCGATGTTAATAATATGATGTCAGGTGGAAACACCTGACAGCACAGAAATATGGGATATATCGTAAATAAAACGACAATCATTTTTTATTACGTTCCTTCTTATATTACGCACTTTCAGTGCTTGATTATCATCTGTTACCTTTTAACATAGGGCTTCTTCGCTTCACCCTATGCTTATAAATTTCGCTCCTTCGGGGCTTGTAAATTTACATCTGTTGGTTAGGGATGACATCGCTTGGAGCGATGTCATCCCTTTCGATTTTTTGTTTTTTTATAGCACCTCAAAATAAAATTTAACCCTAATCAGGTAAAATATTTTTATAAAGTAAATTTTGTATAATTTTGTTTTAACTTTGCACTCAAGTTTGTAACCTGAATTATTCATAAATACGGTTTAAGTTGACAATTTTTGCTTACTGTTAATTGTTTACTGTCAACTTGCATCAAATAGTTTCAAAATTTATGATTTGTGTTCTGGTGTCTTGGTGGCATTATGGTTTGAAGTAAAAAGTGAAAAATAATGATAAAAATTACATTTCCCGATAATACTGTAAAAGAGTTTCCAAAAGGCGTTACAGGTATGGATATTGCTAAAAGTATTAGTAATAGTTTAGCCCGTGAAGTATTATCCGTTACGGTAAATGGAGAAATATGGGATGTTACGCGTGCGATAAATGAACATTCTGCTGTAAAATTACATAAATGGGACGATAAAGAAGGAAAGCTCGCTTTCTGGCATTCTTCTGCACACCTGATGGCTGAAGCATTGGAGTTCTTTTATCCGGGAGTGAAATTCGGTATTGGTCCTGCAATTGAAAATGGATTTTACTATGATGTTGATTTTGGAGAAGACGGAACAATTTCCGATAATGATTTTTTAAAGATTGAAAATAAGATGTATGAAATTGCACGTCAGAAAACTCCTTTTGTTCGTAAAGAAATCAGCAAAAAAGATGCTTTAAAATATTTCACTAAAAAAAATGATGAATATAAAATTGAGCTTATTAATGAATTGGAAGAAGGAACAATAAGTTTGTATTCGCAGGGAAATTTTACCGATTTATGTAAGGGTCCTCATCTGCCTGATTCAGGTTCAATAAAGGCAGTAAAGCTGTTAAGCGTTGCCGGTGCTTACTGGCGTGGTAACATAAAAAACAAGCAGCTAACGCGAATCTATGGCATAAGCTTTCCAAAGAAAAATTTTCTTGATGAATATTTAGTTTTACTTGAAGAAGCGAAAAAAAGAGACCATCGTAAAATAGGTAAGGAATTAGAACTATTTACTTTTTCAAATAAAGTGGGACAGGGTTTGCCTTTATGGCTGCCCAGGGGTGCTATGCTCCGTGAAAAATTAATTGAGTTTATGACCAAAGCACAAAAAAGAGCAGGGTATGAATTTGTAGTTGCACCTCATATCGGGCAAAAAGAGCTGTGGGTTACTTCGGGTCATTATGAAAAATATAAGGAAAGTTCATTCCAGCCCATAAAAACACCTATTGAAGGAGAAGAGTTCATGTTAAAACCAATGAATTGTCCTCATCATTGTGAAATATATAAAGCCAAGCCCCATTCTTATAAAGATTTACCCATTCGTTATGCTGAATATGGAACAGTTTATCGCTATGAACAAAGCGGTGAAATACATGGTTTAACACGGGTAAGAGGTTTTACCCAGGATGATGGTCATATTTTCTGCCGCCCCGACCAGTTAAAAGAAGAATTTATTAAGGTGATTGATTTGATTTTATATATTTTTAAAACATTTGATTTTAAAGAATATACAGCCCAGGTTTCGTTACGCGACCTTGATGATAAAGAAAAATACATAGGCAGTGAAGAGAGCTGGGAAAAAGCCGAGAAAGCAATAATTGAAGCAGCAGAAGAAAAACAGCTAAATGCTGTTATTGAATATGGTGAAGCGGTTTTTTATGGCCCAAAGCTTGACTTCATAGTAAAAGATGCTTTAAATCGCCAGTGGCAGCTCGGCACTATCCAGGTGGATTATAATTTGCCCGAAAGATTTGAACTGGAATATACCGGAAGTGACAATCAAAAACATCGTCCTGTAATGATTCACAGGGCGCCGCTTGGTTCGCTTGAACGGTTTATTGCTGTGCTTATTGAACATACTGCCGGTAAATTTCCTTTATGGTTATCGCCCGACCAGGTAGTTTTGCTTCCGATTAGTGAAAAATATAACGATTATGCGAAAAAAGTTTTGAATATTCTAAATAATTCCGATATTCGCAGTTTTATTGACGAACGAAACGAAAAAATAGGCAAAAAAATCAGGGATAACGAGCTGAAGAAAATACCTTATTTATTAATTGTCGGTGAAAAAGAAGCTGAATCTAACTCTGTAGCTGTAAGAAAACAGGGTGAAGGTGATAAGGGTATTATGAAAACTGAAGATTTCGTTAGTTTTATTAATAAAAAAATTGAATTGATTGATGATTATAAACCTTAATAATGAAAAAATAATTACCTTTGTGTGATGAATAAAGAAATTAATCAGGAAAAAATAAAAATACGAATAGAAATATTTAGAATTTATTCATTTTTTTTAATTGGATTAATTACCGGGATTACAAGCCTTTTATTAAGAAATAATTTTTATAAAAACATAATTGAATTGAATTTGTTAATAGTTGGAGTTATTTTTTTTATTATTGTTATATATCTATTTTTTAAATCGCTTTCTAATCTAAATAAAATTTTAAAAAGATGATATTTGCTATAATTTTTGGGATACTTATATTAATATTAGCTTTTGGAATGTTAATTATTGAATTAAAAAGTGAAAAATAATTACCTTTGTATGATTAATTTATCTTCCGCCTAAGGCGGACAAAGAACGCAAAGAAAAATAAGAGTAATAAATAGTATATAAACTTTGCGTCTTTGCGTGAGACATTTAATTTATTAACTTTGCGAACTTTGCGTCTTTGCGCGAGACATTTAATTTATTAACTAAAATTTAGGAGGATTTACACATAGCTATACATAAACAAAGAAATAAATTTAACAGAAGGGGGTACTGGCGAGAACCCAGATACTTTATTAATGATAGAATCAGAGCTAAAGTTGTTCGTTTAGTAGGAGAAAATCTTGATAAGCCGGGAGAAATTTTTCCTCTTCAGGAAGCTTTACAGATAGCAAAAGAACTGGATCTTGATTTAGTTGAAATTTCACCAAAAGCAGACCCGCCTGTTTGTAAAGTTATTGATTATAAAAAATTTTTATATCAACAAAAAAAGAAAGAGAAGGAGCGAAAAGCAAAAACTACAAAAGTTGTGGTTAAAGAAATTCGCTTTGGACCTAATACCGACGAACACGATTATAACTTTAAGCTAAAGCACGCTTCTAAATTTATAGAAGACGGGGCAAAGGTTAAAGCTTTTGTATTTTTTAAAGGGCGTTCAATTTTGTTTAAAGAAAAAGGTGAAATATTACTCCTGCGTCTTGCCAGTGATCTTGAAGAAGTAGCAAAAGTTGAACAAATGCCTAAATTAGAAGGAAAAAGAATGATTATGTTTATTTCACCAAAGAAAAAAAGCTAACATGCCAAAAATGAAAACAAATTCCGGGGCAAAGAAAAGATTTACTTTGACCGGAACAGGAAAAATTAAAAGAAAGCACGCTTTCAAAAGTCATATATTGACAAAAAAAGCAAAAAAAAGAAAAAGAAATCTTACTTATTTTACTACTGTTCATAAAGCAGATAAGGAAAATGTTATGAAAATGTTAGCTATTAAGTAGGTAGGCTCTTAAAAATTCATTATTGATAACATGTTAACGATAATTTTGTTAATGTTAATAAACAAGTTGACAGTTGACAGTTGACAGTTGACAAAAAAAAAATTGCCTACTTTTTAATTTATAATTTTTAATTTTAACAACTATGCCAAGAGCTATAAATTCAGTAGCTTCAAGAAGAAGAAGAAAAAAAATCTTAAATCAAACCAAAGGTTATTTTGGTGCAAGAAAAAATGTTTTTAAGGTTGCGATAAATGCACTTGAAAAAGGTTTGCAATATGCTTATCGTGATAGAAAAATCAAAAAACGTACTTTCAGGGGCTTGTGGATACAAAGAATTAATGCCGCCACCCGCGAATACGGGATGTCATACTCGGAATTTATCGGCAAAGTTAATAAGATGGGTATTAAACTTAACAGAAAAACTTTAGCTGATTTAGCAATGAATCATCCGCAAACATTCAGAGCCGTTGTTGAATCTGCTAATTCAACCGAAATACCTGACCGCACCGAGGTTCCAGCTTCTGACTTCACTAAAGTTTCGGCAGATAAATCCGAAGACCGGTCACCAGATAAAATTGAAACAAAACCAGAACCAATTAAAGCAGAAGTTGAAACTAAAGTTCCTGCTAAAGCAGAAAAAACACCTGAAACTAAAAAAGCAAAAACAGCACCTAAAGCAACTAAGGCAACAGCTAAAACCCGTACAACAGACATAGCTGACAAAAAACCTGCCCGCCCCGGTACCATCAGGGATGCAACTACGTCAACAAAAACAGCAACTAAAACAACTGCAAAAACAAAAGCCCCGGCTAAAGCTGAAAAAACATCAAATACCGCCAGTACAACTAAAAAAGCCATTAAAACAACAAAAACAGCAGCTAAAACACCTGCAAAATCAACCGGTGTATCCTCTAAAGGTAAATCTTCAGTTAAAGCTGATAAAACACCGAAAACAAGTAAAAAGTAACCGGTAAATCTGGTAATCGGTAATCAGGTGATCGGTAATCGGGTAATCGGTGATAATTGATAACTAATAACTGATAACTGACTAAAATGGAACATGCAAAAAGCTTTAGAGATTTAGAAGTTTATAAATTGGCTCGTAAATTATCACGAGAAATTTTTGAGGTATCTAAGAATTTTCCTAAAGAAGAAATATATTCACTTACTAATCAGATAAGAAAATCTTCACGATCTGTTGGTGCTCAAATAGCTGAAGTTTGGGCAAAACGAAGATATGAAAAGCATTTTATAAGTAAGTTGACAGATGGTGACGGGGAACAGCAAGAGACTCAACATTGGATTGAAACAGCTCTTGAATGTGCTTATATTTCAGATAAACAAGCCAGGGATTGGTTAGAACGCTATGCTTCAATAGGACGAATGTTGAACTCAATGATGGGCAAATCAAGTCAATTTTGTTCTAAATCTTATAGTTAGGTAATTGGTGACCGGTGATAACCGATAACTGATGACCCCTTTGGGAGCAAAACAAAAAAATGTTGACTATAAATATGAACAATACTATCTACAGTGTGATTACAGGAACGGGAAATTACATCCCATCAAAACGTATCAGAAATGAGGATTTTCTTACCAATGTATTTTATGATATAGACGGAAAGAAGCTCGAAAAAACGAATCAGGAAATAATTGATAAGTTTCTGGAAATTACGACTATTGCAGAAAGACGGTATGTTACAGACAATTTGGTAACTTCTGATATTTCCTATCATGCTGCTATTGATGCTATTAAGTCTGCAAACATTGATAAAGAAGAATTAGATTACATAATTGTTGCGCATAATTTTGGCGATGCAAAGAATGACAATATGCAGTTAGACATTGTACCCAGTTTAGCCGCCCGGGTAAAACATAAATTAGAAATAAAAAATCCCTATACAATAGCTTACGATTTGCCTTTTGGCTGTCCTGGCTGGTTGCAGGGCATTATTCAGGCAGATTATTTCATAAAATCAGGAGATGCAAAAAAGATACTGGTTATCGGAGCAGATATATTATCCAGAGTTTCCGATCCGCATGACAGAGACAGTATGTTATATGCTGACGGAGCTGGGGCTGTCGTTTTGGAAGCCAAAAAGAGTGATAATCCCATTGGAATACTTGCACATAAAACACGCTCGGATACCTTTTTACATTCCAAAATGTTATATATGGGTAAATCATACAATCCTGACAATGAAAACAAGAATGACATTTTCTTAAAGATGAATGGTCGCAAGCTTTATCAATATGCGCTTGAAAGAGTACCTCAAGCGATAAAAGACTGTCTTGAGAAAATCAGTACTCATCTTAGCGAAATTAAGAAAGTAATAATCCACCAAGCTAATGGGAAAATGGATGATGCAATATTAAAAAGACTTTATAGTCTTTATGATATGGTTGATGTGCCTAAAAACATCATGCCGATGACAATTGCATGGTTGGGCAATTCATCTGTAGCGACCATACCGACTTTATTAGATCTCATATTAAAAGATAAGTTGAAAATGCACAAAATAAACAAAGGAGACATCCTTGTTTTCGCATCCGTTGGAGCAGGAATGAATATTAATGCATTGATTTACAAGATGTAAGGACATAGTTTCACAAATTGATTAAAAAAAACTTTAAATGTTATCTCTCGCAAAGGCGCAAAGGGCGCAAAGTTTAATTTTAATTAATCATAGCGTTCTTTGCGTGCTTGGCGTCAATGTCTCACGCAAAGGCGCAAAGGTCGCAAAGTTTATATACTATTTATTACTCTTATTTTTCTTTGCGTTCTTTGCGTCTTTG
>SDBV01002778.1_pt1 | contig 26096 bp, 26 predicted proteins | sample 2277081 | NCBI WGS metagenome assembly SDBV01 (sample SAMN10402039, study PRJNA504765) | marine sediment metagenome | isolation source: marine sediment core GS10_PC15, 223 cmbsf | place: Arctic Ocean: Southern Knipovich Ridge | collected 2010 | reverse complement strand
ATGCATCTGGAGTAGGGGTAAGAAGGGCCGCAACCACAAAAGCCAGAACTATTGCGTATTTTCTGTTTTTTGCAAGGAAATCCGGGGTAACAATCCTTGCCTTTGTAAGAACAACCATTATGACCGGCAGTTCAAAAATGGCCCCAAATGCAACAATAAACTTCAGGCAGAAATCAATATATCTGCCTACAGAGAGCATATCTTTAAGGTTTTCTGTCTTATATGTGAGGAGGAATTTAACTGCAAAAGGAAGGATAAAAATAAAGCAAAAAAGAGCGCCAAGCAAAAATAAAAAACTTGCAATACAAACAAAGGGTACGACATATTTTTTTTCTTTTGCTAAAAGACCGGGAGAAATAAATTTCCATACCTCATAAAAAATAATAGGTGAAACTAATATAAATGAGCTTATAATTGCGATTTTAAAATGCATCCAAAGTGGCTCAGTTAATGCAAGAAATACTAGTTCATTGCTGGTCTTTAGTGTCTCAATGAAAATAAATGGATATGAAAAGGAAAATCTGAAAGAGCTGTTCATCGGAAGGATTAATATGGAGAAAATTTGTTCAGAGAAGTGAAAAGAAAGGCCAAAACCAACAACTACAGCTACAAAAGATACAATAATCCTTTTCCTGAGTTCACCAAGGTGTTCTGTAACAAGCAGTTTATCCATTATGTGTCTTTATTCTTCTCTTCTTCAGTTATCTCGGATGTATTCGGTTTTGTTCGGGGTTGTGTATTTTCTGTTTTTTTCTCTTTATCAGGGATATCCCTCGGTATTTCCGCGGCTATGTTTTCTTCTATTTGCGTTTCTGTTTCTTCAACAGACTCTTTTATCCCGCGCATGGCTGTTTTAAACTCCCTAAGCGCCTTGCCTAATGTCCTGCTAAGTTCTGGAAGTTTTTTTGGCCCGAAAACCAGAAGGGCTACAATAAATATCAATATGAGTTCTTGAAATCCTAAGTCAAGCACCTAATTACCTCCCCCAAAATCCAACTATTGACAAGAAAAATTAAAAGATAATCTCAAATAATAATATCAAAAGGCCAGATTAAGTGTCAATTTGGGAATTTCTGATCACACAAATAAAGAATTAATTTATTTTCTCTAATACGGGTAATCAAATTTTCAGGCTTGACCTTAATCAAGAGTTGCCATAAACTTTAGTCATTAAGATTAACTTTGAATTTAGAGGAGGAAATCATGTTTAAAGGCTCAATCGTTGCAATAGTTACACCATTCAAAAACGACAAAGTAGATGAAATAGCTCTTGGTGATTTAATCGAGTGGCATATTTCTGAAGGTACTAATGCAATAGTGCCCTGTGGTACTACCGGGGAAGCGTCCACTCTGGATTATGATGAACATTACAGGGTAATAGAAATAACCGTTAGCATTGCTAAAGGCAAAGTGCCAGTAATTGCCGGCACAGGAGCAAATTCAACAGATGAAACCATAATGATAACCCAAAAAGCAAAAGAAATTGGCGCCGACGGTGCCCTGTTAGTTACCCCGTATTACAATAAACCAACCCAGGAAGGTCTTTACCAGCACTACAAAAAGGTTGCTGAAACAGTGGACATTCCTTTAGTCCTTTACAATGTACCAAGCCGAACAGGAATAAACCTGCTTCCCCAGACAGTCGCAAGACTTGCAGAGATAAAAAATATAGTCGGGATTAAAGAAGCCACCGGAAATATGAGACAGGTAAGCGAGGTTATACGTCTTTGCGGCGAGAGGATAACCGTACTGTCAGGTGATGACTTTACAACCTTGACACTTCTGGCGCTCGGAGGAAAAGGCGCAATTTCTGTCTCAGCAAACGTTGCTCCACGGGATGCCTCTGCCATGTATAAGGCATGGGAAGAAGGTAATATTATAGAAGCCAGGAGACTGCATTTCAAGCTTGAACCTTTAAACGAGGCGATGTTTATAGAAACCAATCCCTTACCGGTAAAAACCGCTCTCAGCATGATGGGGAAAATACAGGAGGAGTTCAGATTACCCCTTTGCGTAATGAGTACTGCAAATAAGGAGAAATTAAAGAAAATTCTTATTAATCAAGGGTTTTTGACGAAATAAACAGCAAATGGAATGAGGCTTAAGGAAATTTCTTTACCTAGTTAAAAAAATTGTTTTTAATAGGCTTACTTGAATAATGAAGCTCTTTTCTGTTATAAAATATATAAGGCAATTAGCCTGCCTTGTACGTGAAAGAAAGGAAATTTGAACCGTCAAGTAAATAAGTTAGGGAGCCAGCGTAAGGTAAGTGTGAGCGCCCCGAAAGGGTCGAAGCCTAATCTTATCTTCAAGGCACCCACCTATATTTTTAGGGTTTCAAAGATCCTGTCTCCACGGCAAGGTGGGTCACATTATCCCGTAGTTCACGGGTTATCTTTAATTTTTTTAGCCTTGACAGTTATGGTTCTTCGGGTAAGGACAACAATAGACATGACATTTAAGCTCTGTAAACCCTTAAATAACACTTTAAGTTATTGTACTTTCTTGCAAATCCACATGTTAATGGAGGATTTAAAAGGGGTTTACTCTATAGAGACCGTTGAAAAAGTCATTACCGGTCTTGATTACACAGATTTTAGGAATGATTACACAGAGATGCTACGAGCTTTAATCGGTGTAATCTTGTTTTTATCTGTGAAATCAGAGATTGTTGGGTTTTTCAACAAGCTCTATAGACTTAAAGACTTTTCACAAATTTAGCCTGCCTCCCGAATAGTATCCATCTGTCATAGGCCTTTTCTTTAAAGGAGGTCAGGGAGAATTCCCTGAGACAGGATGGAACTTTTTAAATCAGACCAGACTTATCTGCCGTCAGGCATGACCGCTCCACTTGCATGGAGAATGCAGCCGCAGACTTTAGAAGAATTTATAGGCCAGTTACATATACTCGACCACGGCAAACCATTAAGAGAGGCCATAGAAAAAGACTCTATAGTCTCGCTCATACTGTACGGTCCTCCGGGAACAGGTAAAACAGCCCTTGCCCATATAATTGCCAAACGGACAAAGGCATTTTTTATATCCCTGAATGCCGTAATTTCCGGCTTAGGCGACATAAAAGCGGCCTTGATAAATGGAAGAAAAAACCAGAGGGCTATCCTTTTCATTGATGAAATTCACAGGTTTAACAAACTCCAGCAGGACGCTTTACTACCTGATGTTGAGGCAGGCAATGTTACACTTATAGGTGCCTCTACACAAAATCCATTTTTTTCAATAATCCCTCCTTTATCTTCAAGGTCAATGATATTCCAGTTTTTTCCATTAAAAGAGAATGAGATTAAGACCTTGATAAAGAGGGCTCTTAACAACAAAGAAAGAGGAGTTGGTAAATACAATATAAATATGACCCCGGATGCCCTGGATTTTATTTCCAGGGTTTCCGATGGTGATGCAAGAAAGGCGTTAAACGCACTTGAACTTGGCAGCTTTATTATTAAAAGCACTGGCCGTGTCAGTTATGATGTTGAACTGGCAAAAGAAGTGCTGCAGAAGAAATCCCTGTATTACAACGAGGACGAACACTACAACACTATTTCAGCATTTATAAAAAGTATGCGGGGAGGAGACCCTGACGCTGTTCTCTACTGGCTGGCAAAGATGATAGAAGCAGGGGAAGACCCTTTATACATAGCACGAAGAATTGTTATCTGTGCATCCGAGGACGTTGGCAATGCAGACCCAAGGGCACTGCAGACGGCAGTTGCGGCAATGAAGGCCGTGGAATCAATCGGTATGCCTGAGGCACGCATTCCACTATCACAGGCAGCAATATATATTGCAATGGCGCCAAAAAGTAATGCTTCGTATATAGGAATAGAAAATGCATTGTCAACCATTCGGGAGGAAAGAACAGCAGAGGTACCTTTACATTTAAGAGACGCCAGTTACAGCAGTGCATCCCGTCTCGGCGCAGGAATTGGATACAAATATCCACACAATTATAATGGTCATTTTGTGGCCCAGAAATACCTTCCGCACAAAAAGACTTTCTTTTACCCGTCTGACGAAGGCTTTGAAAAAATATTCAAAAAGAGACTACATAAAAGGAGGATTATACAATGATTACCACTACCAACTTATACCTCTCTCTTGCAGTGGCAGTTGGACTTGCTATTGGACTCATAGTTTCAGCCCTGTACTACAGAGGGACTTCTACTAAAAGACTGAAAAATGCCGAACAGAAAGCTCAAAAACTTCTACAAGATACAAAAAAAGAAGCAGCTACAATTAAAAAAGAAGCTGAATTTTCTGCTAAAGATAAAATCTTTCACGCAAAGGGTGAGGTTGAAAAGGAATTAAAGGAACGACGTTCAGAGCTTAACCAACTTGATAAAAGACTGCGGCACAGAGAAGAAATGTTTGACAAAAAAATAGAACAATTTGACAGAAGGGATATCAACATTAACAGAAGAGAAAAAGAACTTAATAACAGAGAAAAAAATCTGAATGAGAAGGAACTTACCTATGAAAAACTCATTAAGCAACAAAATGAATTGCTCGAACGCCTTTCGAACTTAAGTGCGGAAGATGCGAAAAAAGAACTTTTAAAAACAGTTGAAGAAGAATCTAAATTTGAAGCTGCAAAAATAGCAAAGCGGGTAGAAAACGAGGCAATTGAATCAGCCGACAGAAAGGCCAGAGACATCCTGAGCCTTGCCATACAGCGCTATGCAAGTGACTATGTCAGTGATAATACTGTCTCTACTGTCAACCTGCCTACTGACGAGATGAAAGGCAGAATTATAGGAAGAGAAGGCAGAAATATAAGGGCACTTGAGGCTGCCACAGGAATTGAGCTTATTATAGATGACACTCCGGAGACAGTGATATTGTCCAGTTTTGACCCTGTCAGAAGGGAAATAGCAAAGATTTCACTGGAGCGTCTTGTAGCTGATGGCAGAATTCATCCTGCCAGGATTGAGGAGGTCGTTGAAAAGGTCAAAAAAGAAATTGAGGCTACCATCAAGGAAGAAGGCGACAAGACTGTTTTTGACCTTGGACTTCACGGCATACACCCCGAACTTATAAAACTCGTTGGAAGGCTCAAATACAGAACATCTTATGCTCAAAATGTACTGCAACACTCAAAAGAAGTGGCATACCTTGCTGGTATCATGGCTGGAGAACTTAATGTAAATGTAAAAATTGCAAAGAGGGCAGGGATTCTTCATGACATAGGCAAAGCAATCGACCATGAGATTGAAGGATCGCATCAGGCTATTGGTGCCAATATGGCTAAGAAATACGGAGAAAATAATATAATAGTCAATGCCATTGAAGTTCACCATGGAGAAGGGGACACAATAAGTACTGAGGGAGCTCTCGTCGCTGCGGCAGACACCCTTTCTGCTGCAAGACCAGGCGCAAGAAAGGAGACCCTTGAGAGTTATCTCAAACGGCTTGAAAAATTAGAGGAAATTGCATTATCTTTTAATGGAGTAAATAAGTGTTTTGCAATTCAGGCAGGAAGAGAGATAAGAATAATTGTAAAACCCGAGGAAGTAAATGACAATCTGTCTTCTCAGATTTCAAGAGACCTGGCAAAAAAAATAGAAGAGGAACTTACCTATCCCGGACAGATAAAAGTTACAGTGATAAGGGAATCAAGATATGTGGAGTATGCTAAATAAAACAATGCAAAAGTCGTCATTCCCGTGAAAACGGGAATCCAGAGTGTTGCATAACCCATTGAAAATACTGGATTCCCACTTTCGTGGGAATGACAAACAATTCTCTTTTTCAGACCTTTGCAAGAGGCTCAATTAGAAAATATTTTTCCTTATTTTTGATGTTTGATTTTTATTATGAAAGTTCTATTTGTAGGTGACATCGTAGGAGACGCTGGCAGAAAGGCCCTGAGACAAGGGGTTCCTAAGCTCGTTGAGCGATTGAAGATAGATTTTGTAATTGCCAATGCAGAAAATGCTGCCGGAGGCTTTGGAATAACCACATCTGTTGGTGAAGAGATTTTCTCCTTAGGTGTTGATATACTCACCTCTGGCAACCATATATGGGACAAAAAAGAAGGTGTAGCATATATTACAAAAGAGAACAGGCTGTTACGGCCTGCTAATTATCCTGAAGGCGTTCCAGGGTATGGAAGTATTGTTGTTAACACCCCCTCAGGAGAAAAGATTGCCGTGCTTAACATTTCCGGAAGAGTATTTATGAATCCGGTAGACTGTCCATTTAAGACCTCAAAAAAAGAAATTTCAGAACTTAAAAAGCAGACCAACGTTATTGTTGTTGATTTTCATGGTGAGGCAACTTCCGAGAAATCAGCGCTTGGATGGTTTCTTGACGGAGAGGTGAGTGCTGTTATAGGTACGCATACTCATGTACAGACCGCAGATGAAACAATACTGCCAAATGGTACTGCATTTATAACAGATGTTGGCATGACTGGCCCGATAAACTCAATTATTGGAATAAAAAAAGAATTAATAATAAAAAAATTTCTCACGCACATGCCTGTTCGCTTTGAAATCGCCAAAGGGGAATATATGCTTTCCGCTGTTGTGATAGATATTGATTCAAAAACAGGACACGCGACGAATATTCAGCGATTACAACTAAAATTTTCCTAAAAAACCGTAGATAGGCACAGATTATAAAAAATTAATTTACAGGCACAAAGGCAGAAGAAGATACATAGTAACTTTGTGCCTTCTGCCTTCTGGCACTTTGTAGTTAATTAGTATTATTTTACTGCAGATTTAAGGGCCTTACCAGCTACAAACTTAGGGACTTTTGTAGCAGGGATTTTAAGTTCCGCACCAGTTTGCGGGTTACGGCCTCTTCTTGCCTTTCTCTTAGTAACAGAAAAAGTCCCCAGACCTACGAGGGTTACCTTTTCACCCTTTTTAAGGGTTTTGGTAACCGCCTTAATAAAAGAATTAATCGCTTTAGCCGCTGCAATTTTTGATATCTTAGCATTGCCGGCTAGGGTATTTATAAGTTCGTTTTTTGACAAAAATACTACTCCTTTCCCTATTCTTAAAATAAATTTTTATTGCGATTATCTAGGAGATTAAAGATACACAAAGATAACAACGTAAATTACATTTGTCAATAGTTTTCATGAAAAATTTTACAGCAAAAAACATGCCTGCCAGACTCCTTAAATCTTGAATATGGAGCAATTACACGCCGCATAGACTTCTCCGCTGCTTCAATAAGTCTGCTGGTAAGATCTCTTTTCTTCAATCTTATCCCTCATTCTCCAGAATGTTATCATTTTCAGGCAAAATGAGATTTACAACCTTGCCACGGGGACCAAGATTACCCAGACTTTCACCGTTAAAAGTAAGTTTTGCACCAGCGGCATTGCCTATCTTAACAGAAAACCCGTTTAATGCTGTCCATCTGACAATCTCGCCTGGCTTAAGAAATCTTACTACAGGTCTGTCGTTGTCTACTTCTACGGATATCCATATAAGCTCTATGGCGGTTATTTCAAGGGAAAATATTTCCTCCTCTTTATCCACAATAATTCCCGGTTCTTCAGATACTACAGTTAGCTCTGTAACAGGTCTTTTTTCTTCTTGGTTTATAAAGACAATTAAGGATATGATTATCAAGAGGGCAAGCCCCGTAATAATCAAGGCAGGTTTATGAGTAAAAATTTTCTTTCTGGTCTCCATAGGTCTTTCAGACAGCAGAGTCTTGGCAACCTGTTTTTTGTATAACTTTAAAAGGATATTGCTGCTAAGTCCCATGGCTTCCGCATACATACGGATATAGCCCTTAATAAAGGCCTCACCGGGTATCAGCTCGTAGTTCTCCTCTTCAATAGCCTTTAGATAATCAACCCTGATTTTAAATGTCTTTGCCAGTTCTTCCAGAGACCTTTGTTGTTTTTCTCTTTCTGCTTTTAAAAATTTACCTGGCGTATTCATTTTTATTACACATATCTGTAATAATCTTTAATAAATCAGTGTTCATCTAATGGTTATAAGAGTTATTCTTTTAAAAGTTTTATATATTCTAAGGCCTTTTTGGTTTTTTCTTTATCAAAATCACTTTCCGAAACTATTTTAAAATGCTTAACTGCCTTTTCGTTATCTCCTGTTCTTAGATAGGCATTAGCAAGCTCCCAGTGAACATTTATATTTTCCGAGGTGATACCCAGAGCTTTCTTGAATTTATCAATTGCAATCTCTGCCTCGCCAAGTTTCATATAAGTAAGCCCCAGGACATAATTGGGAAAATAATTAGGTTGCAGTAAACCCTCGGGGTATCTTATAAAAACCTGTTCAATCGTATCAATAACCTTACTATACTCTCCCTTCTTGTAATATGCATAACCCATATTTGAATACGCCTTTTGAGGCGTTGCATATACTGGATTTTCTAATGCCATCTGGAAATATTTAATTGCCTCATCCCAATTTTCAATCTCTAAGTACGTTACTCCGAGATTATTCATAGCCTCCGAATAATCCGGGGATATTGAAATTGCGCGTTTATAATAAGATATGGCCTCATCATATTTTTTAAATCTTGCGTTTATATATCCAAGAAGGTTTAGGACCTCGTAATGTTTAGGGTTTAATTTGATAGCCTTCTGGAATTCTACAGATGCTTCCTGGAGACGGTCTTTATCTAAGTAAGAAAGTCCCAGGTTATAGCGGGCCTCTGACTTTTTGATATTTTCAACTCCTATAGTTGAAACACACCCATAAAATAAAACACAGAACACCACGAAAAGCTTCGCCACGCTGCTGGCAAAACACCCCGGCCTCGCTCCCTGCCCGACGGACAGCAGGCGGGCGCAAAGCAGGGCAGGCAGAACACAGACTTTAGGAAGTCTTTTTGTCAAACTGCATCCTCCTCGCTTAGAAGTCATATACGATATATCTTGTAAACTTACCAGAAAAAAAGGAAGAATTCAAGGCAGTAACAAGTAAAACTTCAAAATTATCATTGCAAAACTGCTAAAAAATAAATTTGCAATTGGAGTCTGTTGAAATTTTAGTTGTAAATAAATAAAATATCTGGTAGACTTTTTATGATTTTTCTGGTATTTTTTATTACTGAATACTGAATACGACATTTAAACATTTTCCCGAATAGTCGGGGTTAAATTCTTAAACCTTTTTAAAAGGAGGAAAGAAGATGGCGATGAAGAAAAAGGCTGCCAGGAAAAAAGTCGCAAAGAAAAAAAAGGCTGTCAAGAAGAAAAGGAAGCCAAATCCTGCGTTCATGAGACCCATGAAGATCAGTGCTGCTTTAGCAGAAGTAGTAGGGAGCAAACCAATTCCAAGAACTCAGGTAGTCAAGAAACTGTGGCAGTATATCAAGAAGCATAAACTGCAGGATAAAAAGAACAGAAGAAATATCAACGCCGATGCAAATCTGAAGGTCGTATTCGGAGGGAAGAAAACAGTATCAATGTTTGAGATGACCAAACTGGTCAGCAAACACTTAAAGTAAAAAATAGATTAATTTATTACTCTTAAAGGGGCTGTTCTACATTTATCCCTTCGCTTCTGGATAAATGTAGAACAGCCCCCAAGCTGAAATTTCATAAAAGAACCTATCGGTAGGTTTTTACACCGACTTTATTGCAGAAGCTGTTAATACTGCACTTAGTGCATAAAGGTGAGATAGGTCTGCATATACCTTGGCCAAAGGCAACAAGCAGACCATTTATCTCAAGCCAGTATTTTTTAGACAATTTTTTTCTTAGTGCAAATTCCGTCTCTTCGGGTGTCTTTGTTTTAACATAGCCCCATCTGTTGGTTATCCTGTGTACATGGGTATCAACGCATATACCATGTTTTCTGTAACCAAGAGTTATAACAAGATTTGCAGTTTTTCTTCCCACCCCTTTAAGTTTAAGCAAATCATCTAAATTATCTGGGACCCTTGAATTATAATTTTTTATAAGTACTCTACTCAGCTCTCTGATTCTCTCTGCCTTAACTTTATAAAAACCTACAGGATAAATTGTCCTTTCAATTGTCTTAGACGGCAGCCCTGACATTGTCTTTACGTCTGGCGCTAATTTAAAGAGTTTCTCCGAGGCATTACCTGTTGTCTTGTCCTGAGTTCTCAGACTCAGTATGCATGAGATTAGCACTTTAAAGGGATTTCTATCCTGAGAGGATTGGCGCGCCATATTCTCAAGCCAAGGGACATTTAGGCTTTTTATCTGTTTTCTCAGGATTAGCCATGCGCTATGGATATTATGGTTATTCATTTGAGAATGCCTTTGAAAACCGACTACTGCCATGTGTGGCTTATTTTCTGCGGATGCCATTAATAAATTCGATAATCTGGTCTGAAAAGTAGTAGTAAATGATGCCGATGACAAGGAGTAAAATGATAATTTTGAGAAGTCCGCCAATATCAAACCTCTTTTTTAATTCCTTACGCTTTTGGATTGAAGCTATCTGCTCTTCCCGAGTTTTCAGTATTTTACCACAACCCGCGCACCTCATAGCCCCCTTGAGAATTTTCTGACCACAGTTTGGACAAGTGTCGAAATCAAGCATTCAATCAACTACCTCATTCTTTTAGTAAAATTTGGGACCTATTAAAGATTTTACTTAGTACAAGGTGAATGAACAAGAGAAATGTATTAACTCTTTAGTTATAGTGATTCTCAATCACTATCTCAGCGCCTTTTTTTCTTCTCAACTTTAGATTTTTTAGCTAGTTTTTTCCTAATTGGCTTTTTAATGAACTTTTTCTTTGTTGTTTTTTTTACAGATTTTTTCTTGACGGTCTTTTTAAAAGGTTTCCTGGAAACTTTTTTAGTCTTTATTTTTTTAGGTTTTGCTTTTTTTGCAGGTTTTAATTTTCTAACGGGCTTTTTCTTTTTAAGCTTTTTAGGTTTTCTTATAATCTTCTTAGCAACTTTCTTAGTTGGCTTTACTTTTTTTGGTCTAGCTTTTTTAACAGGTCTTTTCTTTGCTGGTTTTTTGTATTTCTTTTTAGAGACTTTCTTTACCGGTTTTTTCTTCTTCTTTTTAGGCTGGGCTTTCTTTGGTTTTACCCTCTTAGTCAGTGCCGTCCCTTTCCTCAGTGCCTTCGGAAGCGACTCTTCAAGTATGTCTCTTAGTTCCATTGCATTTTTTGGGGCATACCCAAGGGCATCATTATTGAAATATATATACACATCCTTGTCCAGTTTAAGATAGTTTTTTATTCTTTTTGCATCCCTTTTTAACTGTTCTGTGGAATAATTTGTTGCATAGCTTCCGGCCTCACCGTGCCTGCGAATATACACAAAGTCCGCGGTAAGGGGTAATTCATCAATAAATTCGGGCCAGTCAGCCATACAAATAGCTATATTTGACTCGGACAGCATTTTAAAAACCTTTCTGTTAATCCAGCTCTTATGCCTGAACTCAAAGACATGACGCACACGATACTGTTTAATAGCTTCTATAAAATCCCCTAAACTCTTCAGGTTCACTACAAAATTTGGTGGTAATTGCCATAACACGACCTCAAGTTTTTCCAAAAGAGGCGAGGTTGTATGAAAAAATGTTGAAAGCGGCAACTCGACATCTTTGAGCTTTTTTATATGGGTGATAAAACGGCTCCCTTTAAGAGTGAAAGAAAATTGCGGCGGTGTTTCTTGATGCCATCTTTCAAATGCCTCTTTTTTTAATAACCTGTAAAAAGTTACGTTCAGCTCAACTGTATTGAACTTTTTTACATAAAAAGATAGCCATTTTTTTTGGGGAAGTTCCTCAGGATAAAAAGAGCCTCTCCATGAATCATATAAAAACCCACTGCATCCAATACTATATTTCACCATATCAGAAAAGAGTATACACAGAAAATCCAGAAAATCAAAATAAAAAAATTCAGAGTGCCGATTTTTCGTTATAAATAAGGAACTTATTAACTCCGGGGGTTATTCTATTATTCCTCCACCGATAACTAAATCGCCGTCATAAAAAACAGCACTCTGACCAGATGCAGGTGCCCACTGGGGCTTATCAAATTCCACTATAACTGTTTGATTTTCCTTGGGAATCAGCATTGCCGTCTCCTCTTTCATAGAAGAACGCACTTTGACTTTTGCTCTTAATGAATCATCAGGGGGGTCAATAGAAATCCAGTTTAACTCTTTGACTTTAAAGCGTTTTTTTGCCGCATCTCGCCTTGTACCAACTCTGATGGCATTTTTCTGTGTATCAATACCAACAACATAACAGGGCTTTAAGGTTGATATACCAAGCCTTTTCCTCTGTCCAATAGTGTAGAAAGCAACCCCTTTATGCTCAGCAATAACTTTCCCTTCCATATTAACTATAGGTCCTGGTTTTAATGCATCAGGCGCAAAACCTTTTATAAAATCAACATAATTATTATCACCAATAAAACATATTTCCTGGCTTTCAGGCCTGATAGCGCTCATAAGCCCAAGTTCACGGGCAATGCTCCTTGTCTCATTTTTTTTTAACTCACCAAGTGGGAAAACAGTTTTTGAGAGTTCATCCTGAGTCATCACATAAAGTACATATGACTGGTCTTTTGCGGGGTCAACACCTTTCTTTAATAAAAACCTGGTGTTGTCCGCCTGCCCTGTACCGTCTGGTACAGGGTCTACCTTTGCATAATGACCTGTTGCTACTAACTCAGCTCCCATTTCCTCTGCTTTTTTCAGCAAGAAATTAAATTTAATATGTTTATTACAGAGAATACACGGATTTGGCGTTATCCCTGAGATATATGAAGAACAGAAATCTTCAATTATATATTGATAAAAAGCATCTCTGACATCAATTGTGTAATGCTCTATATCGAGTTGCCTTGCAATCTCTCTGGCAATCTCAATTGTTTCAACAGAACAACATATATTGGGTTTTTTTCTGTCCCTCTGATCCCACAATTCAAAACTCAAGCCAACTACTTCATGTCCCTGTTTTTTAAGTAAATAAGCAGCAACTGAAGAGTCCACCCCACCGCTCATTGCAACAATTGTCTTCATATCAAACTCTATTAAGAATGTTTATTTCAAAATATTTTTTGATTTTAACACAAATCTATTAAGTAACGATAGCAAGCAGAAAAAGAAAAACAGAAATATCAGACTTAAAATCTCGCTATCTGATACTCGCTCGCCCCGTGCGAAGCTGATGGCTATCCTCTACTTTCTTAGTGAATTTATGTTATATTTTCTTATATGGAGAAAAAACTTATGAACGACTCCGAAAAATATTTAATGCACACTTATAGCCGTTTTCCTATCATACTCAGAAAAGGCCGTGGCATGAAGGTCTGGAGTTCTGACGGTAAAGAATACATGGATTTTGTTGGCGGCATTGCTGTAAACTGCCTGGGACATTGTCACCCGAAGGTTGTGATAGCACTGCAGAAACAGGCTCAAAGACTCCTTCATGTGTCAAATCTCTATCACATAGAGCCACAGACAAAACTTGCAAAACTCCTGATTAAACATTCTTGTGCTGATAAGGTCTTTTTCTGCAACTCCGGAGCAGAGGCAAATGAAGCAGCAATAAAGCTCGCGAGAAAATACGCAAAAGACCATATGTCACCAGACAATTACGAGATTATAACTGCCCATGGCTCTTTTCACGGCAGAACTCTTGCTACATTAAGTGCAACTGGCCAGGAAAAATTTCGAAAAGGTTTTGAACCATTAGTTCCGGGATTCAAACACGTTCCATTTAATGACATTAAAGCCATTAAGAAGACCATCACAAACCATACATGCGCTGTAATGCTTGAACCGATTCAAGGAGAAGCCGGGATTAAAATGCCTGCTGAAGGCTATTTAGAAAAAGTCCGCAAGGTTTGCGATGAACACGGACTCCTGCTTATGTTTGATGAAGTTCAAACAGGCATGGGAAGAACAGGAAAATTATTTGCCTATGAACATTTCGGCATAGAGCCTGACATTCTAAGTCTTGCCAAAGGACTTGGAGGCGGAGTTGCCATTGGTGCAATGCTTGCAAAAGACACCGTGGCTCAATCTTTTCAACCCGGCTCTCACGCTACAACCTTTGGCGGAAACCCGCTGGCATGTGCAGCAGCTATAGCCACCATAGAAACCCTGCTTGAAGACGGTCTTGTTCTGGACAACTGCAAACGAACTGGAAAATATTTATTAAAAAAACTGGGGGAGCTTAAAAAAGACTTTCCGTCACTTATAGCAGAAGTAAGAGGATTAGGTCTTATCGTCGGTATGGAAATCACAACAACCTGCGGTCCAATAGTTAATTCGTGTGCAGACCTCGGTATTCTTATAAACTGCTCTAGCGGTAATGTGCTTCGTTTCACACCTTCATTATTAGTTACAGAGAAAGACATTGACCATCTTGTTAATGTACTTGAAGATATTTTTGGTAAAAGCCCATAAATGACTGAAAGACAGTTGTTAGTTGTTAGTTATTAGTTGGTTAAGGGAAAAATAATGAAAAGGGATTTTTTAACATTAAGGGATTTGTCAGCAAAAGATATAGGTATTATTTTGAACAGAGCAATGGAGCTCAAATCCGGAAAGGATGCATCTGCCTGCCCGCTTATAGGGAAAAGCATTGGTCTTTTTTTTGAAAAAGCCTCAACAAGAACAAGAATTTCTTTTCAGACAGGTATATACGAGCTTGGTGCGCAGGCAATTTATATAAACCCAAATGAATTACAGCTTGGCAGAGGAGAAACCCTTGAGGATACTGCAAAGGTGCTGTCAAGATATCTACATGGAATTATAGTAAGAACATTTACCCATAAAACAATTGAAATTTTTGCTAAAAATACAACTATTCCCGTAATCAATGGCCTCACGGATTTACATCATCCCTGTCAGGTACTTGCAGACCTGATGACAATAAAAGAAAAAAAAGACAGACTTAAAGATGTTTGTCTTACATATATCGGTGACGGCAATAACGTTGCCAATTCGCTTATAGAGGCCGCTTCATTAACAGGAATAAACCTCATTCTTGCCTGTCCTGAAAATTATAAGCCTGACAATAAAATCTATAAAAAGGCGCGTGCTGAAGGCGCCAAAATAAAAATCTCAACTAATCCTGAAAAGGCTGTTAAAGATACTGATATACTTTATACTGATGTCTGGGTAAGCATGGGGCAGGAAAAAAACTTGGGAAAAAAGAAAAAGGCGTTTAAAGGCTATCAGATAAACAGAAAGCTTCTTTCCCTTGCAAAACCCGATGCAATAGTAATGCACTGCCTGCCTGCACACAGAGGAGAAGAAATAACTAGTGACGTGCTTGATTCTCCACAGAGTGTTGTCTTGGACCAGGCTGAAAACCGGCTGCACACTCAAAAGGCACTACTTGAGATGCTGATTAGCTCCTGATAACAGGAGCTTGATAGCACAGATTGTTTAAAAATGATTACACAGATGGGTAGTGTGTTTTTATAGGTATAATCTGAAGTTATTAATCTGTGAAATCAAGACCGTCTTTTTAGACGGTCTATTTTGTTTCTTGACATTTATTGACTACTATGGTAGTTAATAAGTAGTGAAAAAGACCATTTTTACGCTGACTCAGCTTGGACTTTCTGAATATGAAGCTAAGGCCTACATTGCCCTTTTAAAAGAAAATCCTCTAACAGCCTATGAAATATCGAAAAATTCAGGGATTCCGAGTTCAAAGGTGTATGAAGTAATCAGAAGGATTGAATCCAGACAGATAGTGCAGTCCATCCACGGAGAGCGTTCAAGAATGTTTATACCTACACCTCCAGATGAATTCATTGAAAACTTCAGGACAGCCACTGAGGAGAGTTTACTCGCAGTTAAGACTGCGCTGAGTAATTTCAAAGTCGGAACTGACACCAGCTATACATGGCACATCAAGGATTATGACGGGCTAATCCTAAAGGCAAAAAGGATGCTCGATACCTCCCGGCAAATGATTCTTCTTTCAATATGGCCTGTTGAGATTGAAATCCTGTCAAAATCCATCAGCGATGCAGAAGACCGCGGAGTAAAGGTTGCGATTGTGCACTATGGAGCAACCAATGTGAAATTCGGCCAGCTTTACAGGCATCCTGTGGAAGACACAATTTATGCGCAAAAAGGCTCCAGAGGGTTTACGCTTGTTGCTGATTCCAAAGAGGTACTCATAGGCAAGATTAAGGAGGCAGAAACAGAGGCAATATGGAGTATGAACGAGGGCTTTGTTATAATGGCAGAGGATTATATAAAGCATGATATATATGTTATGAAGATTGTCAGCCGTTTTGACCCCCTGTTAAGGCAAAAATTCGGTTTAAGGTATGAAAAACTCCGGGATGTTCATAAAGATGAGGAAGTTCCTTCATAAATTCTAAAACCTTAGCATTCTACGAGCCGTAGGCCAAATTACAATACTTGGGATTTGTATATTGGAACTTAAGATTTTATGTTAAGCGTATATGTTAGAATATTTGGATGAAATCCCTTGTAGTAGCAATTACAGGCGCAAGCGGGTCAATTTACAGCCTAAGACTCATTGAAGAACTGCTTAAATCCAGGAACAGGGTTTATCTCGTAATATCAAAACAGGCATTTTCTATTATCAGGACTGAAACAGGTATTAACTGGGCAGGCAAAACAGAATCAGACACTGAAAAGAAAGTACAAAAACATTTCTCCTCCAAAAACATCAAATATTTCAGTGAGGACAACCTCTATGCTCCAATTTCAAGCGGTTCCTTTTTTACAGATGGAATGCTTGTTGTGCCCTGCTCTATGAAGACCCTTTCAGGTATTGCCAATGGCTATGCCAGCAATTTAATTGAGAGGGCTGCAGATGTGGTATTAAAAGAGGACAGAAAACTCCTTCTTGCGCCCCGTGAGATGCCTTTTAATGCAATACACCTCGAAAATATGCTCAAGCTTGCCCGTTTAGGGGTAAAGATTGTTCCTCCCATTCCAGCTTTTTATCATAAGCCAAAAGATATCAATGATATTGTGGATTTTGTTGTAGGAAAGATTCTTGACAGCATAGAAGTCAGGCATAACCTGTTCAAAAGATGGGCTTAGTCTTTAACCCAAAAAATGCATTATTTAAAAAATCACAGAGTCCACAGAAAATACGAGAAAACTTCGAACATTAGAGCCCGAAGCTGAAACCAATAAAACAAAAATGCACAGTTGTAAATCCTAAGTAAATATGGTTAGAATGTATAGCCTGCCTGCCTGCCTGCCGGCAGGCAGGCGTAAGTGAGGGAACATTAATAAGTAATTCCTTACATTTGAAGGGACTGCAGTGAGCTTTAATAAGTATCCATGAATAATATATACCTTATTGACGTTACAAACAGAGACGGTGTGCAGACCTCACGCATACTGTTGAGCAAACTCGCCAAGACCATGCTCAATATCTATCTGGATGACATGGGGATATATCAAAGCGAGATCGGTTTTCCTACGCTAAGGCACGAGGTAAATTACATAAACGCAAATCTTGAACTTGCCCAAAAAGGCGTGATCAAGAAAATGTATCTTGAGGGGTGGTGCAGGGCTGTCAAAAAAGATGTGGAGCTGGCCTTTAAAAATTGTCCTGATATTAAACACCTTAATATTTCAATTTCTACCTCAGATATAATGCTTAAGGGAAAATTTCAGGGGAAAAAAACCTGGGAAGATATCCTTAAATCAATGGTCGAGGCATTAAAAACAGCAAAGTCCCTTGGTGCAGAGACCATAGGGGTTAATGCTGAGGATGCATCAAGGACAAATGTTGAGCGGTTAATAGAATTTGCACAGGCTGGCAAAGAAAATGGTGCTGACCGCTTCCGCTACTGTGACACGCTTGGTGCAGACGACCCAATAACAATCTATAAGAGAATAAAACATATTTCAGAAAAAGCAAAATTCGCTATAGAAATGCACTGCCATAATGATCTTGGTATGGCCGAGGCTGTTTCTGTTTCCGGTGCACAGGGTGCAATAGAAAGCGGTATTGATGCTTATATAAACACGACAATTAATGGTTATGGCGAACGGGCTGGAAACTGCGACCTTGTCTCCACAATACTTGCGCTTAAATACTCACACGGCTTTGAAGACAAGTTTCATCTGGATAAACGTGTAGACTTAAAGAAGTCATGGAAAATTGCCCGTTATGCGTCATATGCATTCGGCATTCCTATTCCGATAAACCAGGTTGGTGTTGGAGATAATGCCTTTGCACATGAATCAGGCATACATGCAGACGGCGCACTTAAAGACAGACTCAACTATGAACTTTATGACCCTAAAGATGTTGGTAGAGGTATGAGTGAATCCGTTGAAACCGGCAGGATAATAACCACAGGCGAATACGGTGGTCTAAGCGGCTTCAGACATGTCTATGACAAGCTCGGGTTTCACTTTCATGATGATAATGAGGCAAGGAAAGTTCTTGAAATTGTCCAGTATGCAAACCTGCACACGCAAAAACCTCTTACAGATGATGAATTGAGGTTTATTGCGACGAACCCTGAAATAACAAGCAAAATACTTACACTTACCCCCAGTTTAACCAACAATAATGTATAAAATAACTCTTATTCCGGGAGACGGGGTAGGTCCTGAAATAACTGAAGCAACAAAAAGAGTCTTAGAAGCCACGGGTGTTTCTTTTGAGTGGGATATCCAGAATGCCGGCGAAGAAGTTTATAAACACAAAGAATCCCCCTTACCTGACAGGGTTATTGAATCCATAAAGAAAAACAAAATAGCACTTAAAGGACCGATTACCACCCCTGTTGGCACGGGATTTAGAAGTGTAAATGTACTCTTAAGACAGTCCCTGGACTTATTCTGTTGTCTGAGGCCATGCAAGACCTATTCGGGTGTTAGAACAAGATATAAAGACATTGACCTCGTTATTGTAAGAGAAAATACCGAGGACCTTTATGCCGGCATTGAGTATCAAAAAGACTCTGAAGATACAAAATCAATTATTAAACTTATCAAAGACACAACCCGAAAAACAATACGTCAGGATTCAGGTATAAGCATAAAACCAATTTCTGTTTATGGTTCAGAGCGTATTGTCCGCTTTGCATTTGAATATGCAAGAAAAAACAAGAGACGCAAGGTAACTGCTGTGCACAAGGCAAATATCATGAAGTACTCTGATGGTCTTTTTCTTGAAGTGTCAAGAGAAGTCGCCAAAACATATCCCGACATTGAATTTGAAGATAAAATAGTTGATAATATGTGTATGCAGCTTGTTCAAAAACCCGAGCTTTATGATGTCCTTGTCATGCCAAACCTTTACGGAGACATTATCTCGGACCTTGGAGCAGGATTAGTTGGGGGCTTAGGGCTTGCGCCGGGTGCAAATATTGGCGATGAGCTTGCGGTTTTCGAGGCTACACACGGCAGTGCGCCTAAATACAAAGGGCTTAATAAAGTAAACCCGATGGCAATGATGCTCAGCAGTATTATGATGTTAAAACATCTTGGAGAAACAACAGCCGCAGAAAGACTGGAAAATGCTCTTGCTTCTGTCATAAAAGAAGGGGCATCAGTTACCTATGACATGAAGCCAGCTCCTGATGACCCGACTGCTGCAACTACATCAGGTGTTGCTGATGCCATTATTGCAAAAATCACTAAATAATTTATGGAGCCCGGCCCTATAAGTTTTCTAATCATAATATTCTGCCTTATGCTGGTTGCCCTGCTGTCCAGCTCAGAGGCATCCTTTATTGCTGTCAATAGAATCAGGTTAAGGAGTCTTATTGAGAAAGGCAGCGACCGTGCAAAAACCGCACAGAAAATCCGTGATCAATATGACAAGCTCTTCAGTGCTGTAATCCTGTCGGGAAATTTATTTACCATTCTTGCAACATCCATCGGCACTGCAATAACAATAAACTTTCTGGGGGAAGATCACAAAGATTTCGGTATCGTAATCGCCACTGTGGTAATGACTTTCCTCACAGTTGTATTCGGAGAGCTCGCACCAAAGACCTTTGCCGTCTCTCATGCGGAGAAAATTGCACTGTTTATGGCAAAGCCAATGGAGTTATATATAAGGTTGCTTTCTCCCGTGATCTGGATTATCAATAAGTTATCAAATCTTACAATCCGGCTCTTTGGCGGTGAAGTAAAACCCTCTTCTCAGTCTTTGACTGAGGAAGAGATGAAAGCAATGATAAGCATTGGAGAAGAAGAAGGCGCCATTGAAGAAGAAGAAAAAAAGATGCTGCACAATGTCTTTGAGTTCGGCGACAAAAAAGTCTCTGAGGCAATGGTACCGAGAACCGAGATTGTAGCCATATCCAAGGATGCTGTTGTTGCAGATGTCTTGAACCTTGTATCAACAAAGGGCTATTCACGCTACCCGGTTATTAAAAAAACAGTAGACAACATTATCGGGGTGCTGTATATAAAAGATATTTTGCTGAAAATGTCAAAAGAAGAAGTCAATGGACAAACAGAGATAAAGAATCTCATCAGGGATGTTTATTACGTTCCGGAAAGCAAAATGGTGACCGCACTCCTTGATGACATGCAGAAGAATAAATTCCAGATTGCTATTATTGTTGATGAACACGGAGGCACAGCCGGGCTTATAACCCTTGAAGATATTATGGAGGAAATAGTCGGAAGCCTGCAGGATGAGTTCGAAGCCATAGAAGCTGAAAAAGAAGTTGAAATTGTCGATGAGAGTACCTTTGTAGTTGCAGGGCATACGGGATTGGATGAAATTAACGAGTTGGTTGGCGTTGAGCTCCAGAGTGAAGAGTTTCATACTGTAGGAGGCTTTTTATTTGGACTTTTCGGACACCTTCCAAAGGTTGGGGAACAACTCCGATATCACAACCTGCGATTTCTTATACTTGAAATGGAAAGCAAAAGAATAGAGAAAATAAAAATATCAAAGCTTTAAAGCAGTTATTAGTTATTGGTCAATGGTTCTTTAATCTACTAGTAGCAAGAAGTAGAGCTAAAAAACAAATAAAAACTAACCTGTTCCTGTTGCAAACAATGTAATCTCCCTTATTTTTCTCCTAATAACTAACTATAACTACTTAATTATAAAGGATTTTAACCCCGTTGATGACTTTTTCAACGATCTATTTTAAGTGACAAAAGACCTAAATAAAGGTAAAATTACTTATAGATTAGAGATTATTAATAACAATCATTAAGATGTACATCCTTTTTATAGGATATTTATGGCATCAGATAGAATGAACATTATATCAGGAGGAGTCATGAATGACCCATTAGTAGCAGAAAACAAAGTGCCTGCATATGAAATAGTCGAAGAAAAAATTAGAGAAATTGACAGTACAATAATCATAGTGAGAACTTATTTTCTCTCTGACAACTTTTCTTACAGGTTCCAGCTAATAAAAAAAGATAGAATGTGTATCGTTGAAATCCCAAAAAGATTGCTTGATAATTTAAAAAGTGATGGTCCAACATCAGAAAAAGAATTAACAGACATATTAGCGTTATACGTTGAGAATGCTGATTGCTGGATTGAATTTGAGGGTTAACCCCCGTTAGAAAATCAGTAAAGCTTTCCTTTTAATGGGGTGAACCCCATCATGAAGAAAGTCTCTATCTTTTCTAACGTGGTTTATTCTTTAATTCTCAAAAACATATAACATCCTGTAATTCCAAAGACAACAGGGTTTATCCATGGGACAAGAAACGGAGGAAGTGTGCCCATATTCCCGAGGGATGTGCTTACTAAAAAAATTACGAAGTAAGCACCAACTACAAGTAGCCCCAGACCTGCAGCCCTCATGCCTCCTCCAACCCTGCTGTTCAGGGCAATGGCTATGCCGAATATAATCATTACAAAATTAACCAGGGGATATGAGAGTTTTCCGTAAAGCTCTATCACATATTTGTTGTTTTTAAAGCCTGCCCTTTCAAGCCTTTTGTAGTAAGCATACAGCTCAACAAAGGTCATTTCCTCCGGTCTTCTCATCTCTTCCTGGAATATCTTTGGTTCTTCAAGACCGGCAAAATCAATTGTTTTATGTCTTGCTGTGGTATGACGGTCAAAATCAAAAACAGTTACATTTTTAAGTTCCCACTTTCCATCAGTCCATTCTGCCTCCTCTGCCTCTATTCTTTCTGTCAATTTAAAAGATGGATTAAAGTTAAATATACTTACCTTTAAAACCCTGTTTTTATCTTCTACAAAATCTCTTATACGAATTAAACTCCCATCAAGTCCCTTAAGCCAGAGGACCCCTTCTTTGTAGGTAATCTTGGGGGTTTTCTTTAGAATTTTTACATTTTTTACCCACAAAGCCTTTCTTGATGCCATAGGAGCCAGGGTTTCACCAAAGAATAAAACAAGAATGCTGATTATGATGCCAAGGATAAGAAAAGATGAAAAGAGTTTTTTCAGGCTTCCTCCGGATGCTCTAATCGCCACTGTCTCTTTCCACTTCGACGCTATCCCGATGGTAAAGAGTACAGAAAGCAATGAAACAACAGGAGATGCAATTATCAAAGATTTAGGAATCTGCAGCATAAAATACTGGAGTACTAAATAAACCGGAGGATTTGTAGGGGTTTTAGTATAAAAATCGTCGACTTTGTCAAAAAACTCTATAACCAATAAGCTTGCTGTTATGGTTAACAGCCCAATAATAAAAAACTTAAAGAACTCTTTAAAAAAATACCTTAATAAAATCTTCATAATTTATGATCCCTAACCCCTGAACCCTGACCTTTTTTTAAAAATAGGCCTGTCTTTAGATGCCTTATAGAAAAGTAATATGGCTATAGCACCGAAGAGTATATTTGGCGTCCAACCTCCCCAGAACGGAGGCACCTGTTTTGCCTTTGCAAGGCCTTCACCTAAAATAAGCAGGACATAATAAAGTATAAGAATAGATAAGCTGAATGAGAAACCTCCAAGGCGTCCTGTTTTTCCAATCCTTGTGGAAAGTGCGGGTCCGAGAAAGCCAAATATCAGACATGCAAAGGGAATGGCCATTCGCCGGTGTAACTCTACAATCCATAGTACACCTTGTTTTCTGCCTTTCCAGAGGTCGACAATCCCTCTTTCATTCAGTTTCAGCTTTCTTTCAGGCTTGACAGTAGATGTTAATACAAAATTATATTCGTAAAAGGTGGCTTCCGAGGAACTTTTTTCTGCAAAGGTATGTATCACCCCATTGAGCATACTCAAATTTATGACGCCCTCTTCAGCATCTGAATAAATTGCACCATCTTCGGCAATCACCACTATAGGCTCCTTGGTATCCCCCTCCCTGTAAATAAAAATCCCTTTAAATCTATCATTGGACAGCATTTCTTTAACAAAAATAACTGTGCCTGTAAAAACTGTAGAAAAGGTTTCCTCCTCAATGGCCATAGAGGCTTTTTTTACAATTGATTCATATACTGTCTTTTTAAAAGAAATCATACTTCTTGGCAAGAGGTAAATACTGATAAAAGAAAGGGTTAAAAAACCCAACAGCGCAAGTATTATTGCAGGTCTGGACATTGACCAGAAACCCATACCGCTTCCTTTTAGAACAATTATTTCGTTATCAGTTGACATTCTCCCATATGTTAGAAATACTGCTACAAGAATTGCCATGGGTATTGAAAGGAGCAAAATAGAAGGTTGAAGAAATAAAAATATCTTGACAATATCTGTAAACTCCGCACCCCTGCCCATAAACACCTTTGTGAGCCTGACAAATTTCTCCATAAAAAGCACAAATGAGAGGAACAATATTATGATTAAAAAATTCAAGAGGAGTTCTTTAAATATTGACCTGCGGATAATCATGATTCCCACCATATAAGGACTGCTTTTCTTAAGCCGAATGGCGCAATAAGGGTATTATTCCGCCCTGTCGTCCCGACACTTCGGTCGGCACGACCCATCGGGATCGATTCGTACCGAGATTCCGAGAATCGTTTCCGGGTTGCAATCAGTTTTTTCTTCAGGAAATCAGCCAGTATCTTTCCTTCTCTGGATGTAAGTTTTATTTTCAACCTGTGTTGCCAGAAATCCAGGGCATCGTTGAAATCTTCAAAAGGCTGATCATGAAAATAATTAAATATTTTTATATTTGCGGAAATCCCGTGTTGATGTAAAAACTTACAAGTTTTTTTATAATCACCCCCGTACACATACTTTTTTTTGAATAACATCGGATAAAGATCTTTGTAATAAAATTTATTCCACTCTCCTGCATTCTGGATATAGACTATAAACTTCGTTGATATTTTTGTTATATACCTGAGAAAGTTTATATTGCATACTACATTCTCAGGAAGATTTGCGCAGATTACCATGTCATGCGATTTAAGTTTTCTGTGCAGTTCCCCCTGCAGTCTATGGCTTTTCCAGCCTGTATTATACGCCTTGATGTTTTTACGACCTGCTTTCTTTAATCTTTTCAAAAGCAGTCTATACATCCATATTGAAGGCTCAATAGCTGTAACCCTTTTGAGTTTTCCGGCTATGGGGATTGACAATGCACCACAACCCGCACCAAAGTCAATAACACTGTCGCATTTTTTTAACAATGGGGTCAGGACGGCAACTGCCTTCAGGGGATAATTGCTATGCTCAACAGCCCTGCAGTACCATCTGGATCTCTTTTCATCCCATTTAGTAGTAACCATTAAATCTGTATTATAATAACAGCTAATCGGTTTTAAAGGTAGCGGGAGAACCTGCAATAAAAATTTCATAGAGAATTACTCTGCAATTTGCTTGACTTTTTATCCCTATCGCCTTAGTTTTACCTTTTTAAAAAATCATTATAATGTAAAATAGAACCATTAAAATGCGTAGGGCATAAAAAAAATCATGCTTGATATCAGGGTTGTAAGGGAAAAAACCGATAAAGTTGTAGATGCTCTCAAAAAAAGAGGAGAAAATCCTGCTATCCTTGATAAACTGCTGAAAATAGAGGACCAGAGAAGGGCCCTGCTTAAGGATGTTGAAGAACAGAGAGAACAAAGGAACAGACTATCTGAAGAAATAGGAAAACTTAAAAAACAGGGCAAAGACATCATCACTCTTTTAGAAGATGCAAAAAAAATCTCTGATAAAACAACTGGAGAACAAGAACAATTACGAAAATTAGAAGAACAATCATTGCAGGAACTTTTGCTGCTACCCAATATTCCTCATGAATCCGTTCCGATTGGCAAAGATGAGACAGAAAACACTGAAATAAGGACTGCCGGAGCTATACCTGAATTTTCCTTTAAACCCAAAAACCACTGGGAAATAGGCGAAGACCTTGGAATTCTTGATTTTGAAAGGGCAGGCAAGATTGCAGGGGCAAGGTTTGTTCTATACAGAGGTCTTGGTGCAAAGCTTGAAAGGGCATTAATGAATTTTATGCTTGACCTGCACACAAATGAATTCGGATATACAGAGGTATTCCCCCCGATTATTGTAAATAAAGAGGTCATGACAGGCACAGGCCAGCTCCCAAAGTTTGAAGATGACCTTTTCAAGATAGAAAACTACAACAAAGATTTTTATTTAATCCCCACAGCCGAAGTGCCTGTTACCAACATATACAGAAATGAAATCCTAAAGGAAGAGGATCTGCCGATTTATTATGCTGCATATACTCCGTGCTTCAGACGTGAGGCCGGCTCATACGGCAAGGACACGAGAGGACTTATAAGACAGCATCAATTCAATAAGGTAGAACTTGTAAAGTTTATAAAGCCTGAAGATTCATATAATGAACTTGAATCCCTTACAAATAATGCAGAAGAGGTCTTGAAAAAATTGGGGCTTCCCTATCGTGTTGTCTCCCTCTGCACAGGAGATTTGGGATTTGCCGCAGCCAAAACTTATGATATTGAAATCTGGTTCCCTGCGCAGGGAAAATACAGAGAGGTGTCCTCATGCTCCAATTTCGAGGATTTCCAGGCAAGAAGGGCTGACATAAGATTTAAGCGCAAAGGCAAAAAAGGTACAGAATTCATTCATACGCTAAACGGTTCTGGGCTTGCGATTGGCCGTACATTTGCAGCACTGCTTGAAAATTTTCAGCAGGAAAACGGGTCTGTTGTAATACCGGAAATTTTAGTGCCTTATATGGGAACAGAAAAAATAAGCAAACAGAGGTAAAGTTAGAACCACAAAATCCCGTAGACCTGTTAAGCTAATATATAC
>SDBV01002777.1_pt1 | contig 26096 bp, 27 predicted proteins | sample 2277081 | NCBI WGS metagenome assembly SDBV01 (sample SAMN10402039, study PRJNA504765) | marine sediment metagenome | isolation source: marine sediment core GS10_PC15, 223 cmbsf | place: Arctic Ocean: Southern Knipovich Ridge | collected 2010 | reverse complement strand
ATCTGTGCGCCTGTAATATTCCCGGCTGTTTTATTATATATTATACCAGTTTGCTCACCTCGTAAATCACCATCAATTGTATTTGAAATAAGACTGCCCTGATGACCCAGGACATCACCATGTACAGTATTCATTAAAAGTGCAAATAGTGCACCTCTTACATCATTTTCAACTTTATTCATAAAAAGGCTTATCTGGCATCCTCTTAAAGCAGCCGAGTATCCCTGAATAATACCCAGCTGAAAATTGTATCCGACATTAGTATCCTTTGAACCGGAATTAAAAAACGAAAAGCCAAACGGCTTATACTGGACCTGTTCGTTATTGAATCGTTTATCAATTTCTGATTCGAAATCTGATTCGGTTTCTGAGTCGAACGCGGATTCGATTTCTGATTCGATTTCCAAAAGAAGCTGCTCTATAATAGGAATAACAATAATTTCCTTTATATCATCTACTTTTTCCCCTATGCTTTCAATCACGGACATTCTATCTCTGATTGTTTCCTTTATTGAATCTATATTCTCCTGAATGGAGTCTGAATCATTTAGTATTATTCTTTGATTGGCATTTTCCGTACTATCATCTGTAATAGTTTCTTCCTCTACAGTGTCTTCCTCCGAACCTCGGGAAGTAGTAATTTCCAGAGGAAAAATACTAAAGTCATTCTGTTCAATAGAAACCCTTTCTCCGCTGGAGATAAAAACATTTGTTTTAAGAAGAATATTATTATTGTCGAGAGTAATAAAATATTCTCCAGGTGGAAGTGCAAGTGCAATAGCTACTTCCGGGAGTTTATTTACTTCAGCAACTAGCTTTCCGGCTGCGTCTCTTATATAGATTCTTCCTGTAATATCTTCATTAAAGATCATGGCAGCAGAAGTTGCACGTAGATCTGTTAATATTAGATCTCCTGTGCCTGTAAGCTGAATATTATAAGATGGATGCTGGGGGCCTGCCTGAGTGTTTTCTGTTCTTGCAAGTGTTTCAGAAAATGCATATTGATACACTTCATTTAATGTAACCTGCTGGTCCTGGCTTGTGTCTGCGGCACCTCTTAAACCTGAAACAAGGTAGTATGTAAAAAAAGATGCTCCTATTCTGTCTGATTCCTGTGCAGCTTCATCATCCGAACTTGAAGTTAAAAAAGCATGGCCTTCCATTTTGGATGAGTCATCAATTAAAAATGGAGGCAGCTTGAGACCGCCTTTAATCCTTGTGAAAGCACCGGATGCACATGAATCTAATATAACAATGCTTACATCAGCATCTACTGCATCAATTGCGATCCGTAAATCTGCAAAAAGAAATTGCTCGCCATTTAACAGTATTCCTTCTTCATCAGAATGCCCGGAATAATAGAACATAAATTCAACTCTTCTTGCACCAGCTTTTTCACTGGTAATCCATGCTTCCATTTTCTCAAGTGATTCTATAACCTCATCCTTATCAGGATTTGCCAGTATTCTGCTATTAGCTGTGTCTATTCCGCCGATTTCCTGCATTACTGAGTACATGCTTGAAGCATCTGTTATGCGTATAAAAGTGTTACACGGTTTTCTCCGCCGTTATTAGAACCTATGAACAGGCCGACGCGTTTTAATGCAGGAAGCTCCTGTTCATCTGCATAAATGCCTGTAATTAAGAAAAATATTACTAAGAAAAATATAATTCGTTTCATTTAAAACTCCTTGTTAAGAAGAGTTGAATCCTGTTCAAATCTTTCCGGTAGATTAAGCTCATCGTTTATTCCTTTATCCGGTTTATTAAAAAGCTCCATTGCAGATTCTCTTATAATTTCTTCAGAAAACATTACATCAGAAGTAACAAAAAAGAATCTCTCAAATTCCGGTGCATTATCCAGCATATAAGAATGTGGAATATATATTTTATTGCCGGTATTCTCAAGTTTTATAGATTTTCCGATAAAATATTTTCCGGCAGATGTATAGTAATGTAGCCGTTTCCATCAATTGAAAATATAATTCCATATTCTTTATTTGTGCTATATCTTAATTGGAGCCTGTCGTTCTCATGAACAATGGAATTATCGTCAAGTTCTTCCACGTTACTATTTATCTGTTTATAAATATATAGCACTGATTCACCTTTTATTCTTGTTTCTTCAAGCCCATTATTATGAAAAATTGTATTTATATTTAAAGCAAAAGTTAAAGCAATAAACAACACTGCAGCTGCGGATAATGAATAAATTACATAGGGGAATTTTCCTTTTTCGTGTGCAGTGTTAGAGCTGTCAAGCTCAATAATATTTTTATCTGATTTTTGTTTTTGTATTATATTATTAATATTTTCTGTTATTATATTAGAAGGATAAGTTTCCAGTATTTTTTTATTAGACTGTTTTAATTCTTCCATTCTTTTAATAATATACGGATCATTTAATAAGGTTTGTTTTTTACTATCAGAGTAGTCTTTTGGTAATTCACCTAAAAGAAGCTGTTCAATTATAAGGTCCGGTGTTTTATTTTCAGTTTTCATATATTAAACCTCCTTTAAGACTAAACCTTTTTTTCGAAGATTCCTAAGTCTTTTTCTTACCCCGGAAACAGAAAGATTCATCTGACTTGCTGTTTCTTCTAAAGTAAGTCCGTCTACATAATGCATTACTGCAATAACTCTTGTTGTTTCTTTTTCTTCTTCGAAGAGCTTGTCAAGAAAATGGTTTGTACGTACACGTTTTTCATGATCATCTTTACCGGCAATATTAAGTAGAATCTCATCATTATTCATTTGAGGTTTTCGTTTTTCACTTCTTAAAATGTTAAAACAGGTATTTGTAGCTATTCTGTATAAATAAGCTTGAAGGTGAATTATCCATTAATTCATTCTCCTTTTGTATCAATTTTACAAAAACATCCTGCATTGCATCCAGAGCTTTATCTTCATTAGATAAGATTGTTCTACATCGTCTTAAGACCATAGGCCCATATTTCTTATAAAACTCTTCTATGTTAATTGCCAATTCCTGCATGCTCCATTTTATTGCATATATAGTTTTAACACCGGAAATTAAAATATGTGTTACTTTTTAAAATATATCACTAAAATCTTAATATTTATAGTGACAAATGCTCATATTGATATATGCCCAGTGGGTACAAATAGCTTTTATAAAAATCTTCTTGACCGGTTCGGCTAAAAGGCATACCATTAAATTCTCTTTTAAAGGATAATAAAATGCGAAGAGTTGAATATGATATTGCTGAACATAAGGATATAGATCAATTTTTAAGTGAACAGGCTACTGGTGTATTGTCACTTACAGATCTTAAAGGTTTGCCATATTCAGTTCCTATGAATTATTTTTATATAAACAAAAAAATAATTCTACATGGTGCTTTGGAAGGCAGAAAGTATGATTTAATGCAAAGCAATAATAATGTGCATTTTGTTATTTTTAAGGAATATGCATTTATCCCCTTTTCCTTCTTCGAGCAAAAAAGTTTCTGCAGTAATAGTCAGTTTTTTAAAAGTGTAATGATTGCAGGTAAGGCGGAAATAATAGAAGATAATAATGAAAAACTTATTTTATTTCAGCAGATAAAAAATCACATGAACAAAAGAATTAGAAGAACCAAATCCAGTAATTCTCACATAGGATTGGAGGCAGTAAACAAAACCGCTGTTTTTATAATTAATGCAGACAGTGTAACAGCTAAATTTAAATTCGGGCAAAATTTAAAAACTGATATTCAACAGTTAATAATAAAGAATCTTAAAAAGAGAGCCACTCAAATAGATCTGGAAACAATCAAGATGATGGGAAGGTTCTGTAGAAATGATGTATAAGCATAATTAAAACGCAACTTGACTCAATTCACAATACTGTATTAAGTTAAAATTAGTAATTTATACGGAGGAAAATTTGAACTTTATAATTGCTGTTTTAATGATCTGTGCAGGAACAGCATTAGGATGGACGGTTAAGTGGGTTTTTGCTAGATTAAGATTAAAAGACTCATTAAAGAATAAATCAAATATATTAGATGACTCACTAAAAGATATAATGGTCGAGCATAAAAGTATTATAAATCAAGGAAGAGAGCAGAATAAAGAGGAAAAAGAACTATTATCAGAAGAATTAAAAGAAAGAAAGACTGCTTTAAAAGAACTGGAAGACCAGATAAGACATAGGACTTCTATTCTTGATAAAAAAGCAGATTCTATAAAAAAGCAGAGAGAGCAATGTGATAATTGTGATAATAAAATAAAAGAATTTAATGATCATAATAGTGACTTAAAGGAAAGCTATTCAAAGGCATTAGAGGATAAACTCGATACTACAAGAGATGAAATAAAAAAAGAAATTGTAGAAGCTTTAATACAGGAAGAACAGACAGATTCTCAGCATTTTATTCGAAAATCAGAACAGGAAATACATCGTGTTGTTGAAACTAAAGCAACAGAAATAATGACTACCGCATTACAGAGATTACCGATGTCCCAGATTGTAGAGTATGTACCAACATATCTTGAAACTCCGGATCAGGATATGATAAGTAAGATCTTAGTGGAACAGGGAAGATATATAAGACTTTTAGAAAATTTGCTTGATATAGAAATATATATTGAGGATTCACAGGATGGTTTTAGTATTTCCAGTCCGGATCATATTAAAAGAGAAATAGCAAAAGCAACAGTAGACAGGCTTTTTAAAGAAGGTGATTTTAAAATATCCAAAATAAAAGAGATAATTAATATTATTATCTGTGATCTTGATAAAACAATGTATAGAGAAGCAGTTAAAGTAATAAATGAGTTAAAAGTATTTAATGTTAGCGAAGTAGAAAAAAAAGCAATAGGCCGTTTACTATTTAGATACAGTTATGGGCAGAATAATTTATATCATTCTAAAGAAGTAGCACTTTTGGCTGGAACACTCGCAGTGGAGCTTGGAATGGATCCTAATTTAGCAATAAGAAGCGGATTGCTTCATGATATTGGTAAAGGATATTTAGTAGAAGGAAAAGCCCATGTGGAAATTGGAGCAGAATTAGCAACAGAATGGGGGGAAGATCCTGCTGTAATTAATGCAATTGCATCACACCATGATGATGTAGAACAGGATTATATAGAATCTATACTTGTTCAGATTGCAGATTCAATTTCCGGTGCAAGGCCCGGAGCACGAAGGGAAACAGTAACAAGTTATCTTGAGCTTGTAGAAAATCTAGAAAAGATAGCTTTGGATTTTAATGGTGTAGAAAGGGCTTTTGCAATATACGCCGGAAGAGAACTTAGAATTATGGTAAACAGTGATGTTATTGATGATATAAAAGCTAACCAGCTTGCATTAGATATTTCAGAAAAAATAGAAGAATGGGCAAATTATCCAGGAAAAATAAAAGTTACTTTAATTCGCGAGATGAAAGTTTCCACTTATACTTCATAACAATTATAAAAATCCCAGCCCGGTTTTGTGGCTGGATGAAATAAATCTATCTATATATTACTATAAATTTGCGGAGAAAGAAAATATGAATAATAAAATTAGAATTGGACTGTTATTCGGCGGCAGATCTGCAGAACATGAAGTCTCTCTCCAGTCTGCAAAAAGTATTGCATCTGCTTTAAACAAGAAAAAATATGACATTGTTTTTATAGGCATTAATAAGTCCGGCCAATGGTTTTTAATGGAAGATGAAAACTATTTGATGTTTGAAGATGATCCTTCAAACATCAAATTAAAAAATCCAACAGAAAGAATTGTTCTACTGCCGGGTAAAACTGAGCTGTACAATCTTAACAGAAATGATTTTATTCCTCCTGTTGATGTTATTTTTCCGGTTTTGCATGGAACTTATGGTGAAGACGGCACTGTTCAGGGGCTTTTAAAACTATCTGATGTACCTTATGTAGGTGCAGATGTTACAGGCTCTTCTGTTGGCATGGATAAGGATGTTATGAAACGTCTTTTACGTGATGCTGGTATACCAATTGGAAAATTTATTATTGAATATAAGCATAATCGGCCTCAAATAGATTTTAATCTTATAGAAAAGGAACTTGGCCTTCCTGTTTTTGTAAAACCTGCAAATCTTGGATCTTCTATTGGTATTAGTAAGGTATCATCGGAAAATGATTTTGAAAAAGCAATGGATTATGCTTTTGATTTTGATAATAAAATAATCTTTGAAGAAAATATTTCCGGCAGGGAAATAGAATGTTCTGTTCTTGGTGGTGATAAACCTAAAGCTTCACTTCCAGGTGAAGTCATTCTTAGTTCAGGTTTTTATTCGTATGATGCAAAATATATTGATTCCAGTACGGCAAATTTAAAGATACCTGCAGAATTACCAGTTGATATAATTAAAAATATACAGGAACTGGCTGTAAAGACGTTTAAAGTTTTATGCTGCCATGGACTTGCCAGGGTCGATTTTTTCCTTACTGAAAAGAATAAAATAGTTGTTAATGAAATAAATACTTTGCCTGGTTTTACTAAGATAAGTATGTATCCTAAATTATGGGAAGTTACAGGGATCGGATATTCGGAACTGCTGGATAAATTAATCGAGCTTGCTTTTGAAAGATATAAAAAAGAAAAGTCTTTAAAAACTTCCTCATAAGCAGCGGACGGTTTATTGGTCTTATGATAAAAAAATATAAACTTAAAATTAATAATAAATATTTTGCAGAATTACCTTTATTTCCAAAAAAATTGAATTCTGATACAAAACCCCGTATAAAAGCATTTATATCCTTAAAAAAATCCGGAGATATGCATATTGAAAATATAGAAGAAAGGGTAAATTATTTCGCGAAGCTCAGCATTGCATATAGCCGGGTATCCGGGCTTAAGCAGTTACACTCCAAAGATATTAAAATAGTAACTAACAAAACATTTGGCCCTGGTGATAAAGGCGATGGTTTAATAACTGCTAATAAACAGGCTGTTTTGGCGGTTACAGTTGCAGACTGTATTCCGATTTGTATTTATGATAAAGAAACAGGGGTATTTGCTATACTTCATTCCGGATGGCGGGGAACGGGTATAATAGACAACGCAATTAAGTTAATGAAAGAAAAATATAAATCAAAACCAACAAATATTTATATTACAATAGGCCCTGGCATAGGGAGCTGCTGTTATGAAGTTTCTAAAGATTTATATGAGCAATTTAAAATGGTGTATGGAAAAAATACAGTTAGAATGAAAGAAAATCAATATTATATGGATTTAAAACAGGCGAATATCAATTTATTAAAAAAATTTAATATAGAAAACATTACAGTAATAGAGGATTGTACTTTCTGTAATAACCTGTTAAGTTCCTTCAGAAGGGATGGTAAGGATGACTTTATTAGAATGAATGTAAGTATTGGATATTTTTAGTAGTAAAAAGAGGAAAAAAAATTGAATCATCTGGATAAATGTAAAGAAGAGTGGAAAGAAATAATTACTCAAAGTTTATTAGCAAAAAATAAAAATATTAGTAGAGCTCAGGTTGTAATGGAGGTTCCTCCAAAACCGGAAATGGGAGATATTGCATTCCCCATGTTTCCTTTTGCAAAAGTTTTTAAAAAAGCTCCGGTAGAAATTGCAGAAGAAATTATAGAAAATATTAAATCTTTGGAAAAAAAGCTCCAGGGTACTGCTTCTGCAAGCGGCCCATATGTAAATATTTATCTTAACAGAGGTGAACTTTCAGAAAACATAATTACTGATGTTCTTAATAAAAAGGAAAACTTTGGTATTACAGAAAGTTTAAAGGGCCGGAAAATAATGTGTGAGTTTTCATGCCCAAATACAAACAAACCATTGCATCTTGGGCATTTAAGAAATGACATACTTGGTGAGAGTGTTTCCAGAATATTAAAAGCTAACAGTGCAGAAGTATTAAAAGTTAACCTTATAAATGACAGAGGCATCCATATCTGTAAATCAATGCTTGCCTATAAGCTTAAAGGGAATGGAACAACACCTGAGTCTGAAGAAATAAAATCGGACCATTTTGTAGGTAAATTCTATGTAAAATATGATTCCATGGTAAAAGAAAATCCCGAAATTGAAGAAAAGGCAAGAGAACTTCTTGTTGCATGGGAAAATGGTGACAGGGAAGTTATAGAACTATGGAAAAAGATGAATAAATGGACAATAGACGGAATAGAAAAAACGTATGAAAAAACAGGCATCTCATTTGATAAAGTGTATTATGAAAGTAATACTTATTCATTAGGAAAAGAAGAAATTTTAAAAGGGCTTAAATCCGGAGTGTTTTATAAAAAAGATGATGGTTCTATTTGGGTAGATTTAAGTAAAGACAATCTTGAACATAAAGTATTGTTAAGAGGCGACGGAACATCATTATACATAACCCAGGACATAGGAACAGCAATTATGCGTCATGAGGATTGGCCTTTTGATAAACTTATATATGTTGTTGCATCCGAGCAGAAGTATCATTTTAGTGTATTATTTAAGGTTTTAAATATATTGGGATTGTCATGGGCAGACAATTTATATCATCTTTCTTATGGGATGGTAAACTTACCGGAAGGAAAAATGAAATCACGTGAAGGAACTGTTGTAGACGCGGATGACCTTCTTTCTGAATTAAAAAAACTTGCTTTAGGCGAAATAACGGAAAAAGAAAAAGTAAGAGAAAGTGAAGGTGAAATTGAAGATCTGAATGGCACCGCGGAAAAAATAGCGCTTGGTGCATTAAATTATTATCTACTTCAGACTACTCCTGTTAAGGATATGCTTTTTAATCCAAAGGAATCAATATCTTTTACTGGAAATACAGGGCCGTATCTTCAGTATACAGGTGCAAGAATAGAAAGCATATTCAGAAAGTATGAACAGAGAAATACGGAAAAAGGCAAATTTAATGTTGCTCTTTTAACTGTTAACGAAGAATGGGAGCTTATTAAACTTATTGCTGATTTCTCAAATATTACAATAAATGCAGGAAATGAGTTAAGCCCCTCGGTTATTACAGGCTACTTATATGAATTAGCAAAAACATTTAATAAGTATTATCATGATAATACAGTTCTTAATAATGATGATCCGGATTTAATTGAGACGCGATTATGCCTTACGAAGGCGGTTAGACAGGTTTTAGAAAATGGTTTAAAATTATTGGCAGTACCTTTTTTAGAGAGGATGTAGGGTTAATAATTAAGACCTATATATTTTGTTAGCTATATCTGATACATCTTTCATTTTTTTTTAGAATTGACCATTTAAGTTCTTCAATCTCGTAAATAGATTATTCATTTCCTGAGTGGATAGAATTTGAGTGGTATAATTGTTTAATTGGATGTATTATTTGTCAGAATATATGTCCACTTAATAGAGATTATATCAATAATTTATTAAGTAGAATTATAGGTGTTCTACTTAATAATAATAAGTTAATTAAATATATCTAAATGTAGAGAAATAAATGAGAAAATTACTAATTCTAGTTATATTTTTCATACTATACATTCAATGCATCAATTTGGAGCCGGAGAAAGGAGCGTAAGACTTTCTTTCGGTAAGTGGATCTAATATCGTAAATGAAGATGGAGCTGTAATAATACTTAAAGGTATACAGTTAGATTTTGGTACCGGTAGAAGAGGGTTGGGTGATATTGATGAAAGCAATACCGGATTAAGAGATCTTCTTGATAGGATACTGGATTATACCGTTACAGAAGAGGATTTCGCAGATTTAAAGGACATGGGTGCAAATGCTGCCCGCTTTGTTTTAACCAGTTATAAGGATTTTGAAATTGATTCAGAACCATTTACATACCGGGAAAAAAATTTTGAAAAATTGGATAGAATAATTACCTGGGCTAAACAGTATGATATCTATCTTATTATCAGCTTTATGGCTGTACAAGGGGGACAGAACACAGCCGGGCACTCGGGCAATAGCGGCAAAAACGAGCTCTGGCAGAATCCAGATTATCAGGAAAGACTCAAGGCTTTGTGGAAAAAGATTGATGATCGATATGCTGATGAACCGATAATTGCCGGTTATGATATAATGATTTGCTCTAAAGCATGGGTAATACTGGTTTATAATATTCATGAAATTATTTCCTTCTAAATCACAATAAACCTTTTGATTTTATATCCAAATATTGGTTTACAAGAGCTGCAGGTAATTTTTCAGGTATTTCATCAAAGTATAACATACCGGAAGCTTTTAATATTTTTTGTGTTTCCAATCTTTGTTCTATAAAATGATAAGCAGATGCAACATGGAGTGCATCCTTAAAATTACTAATATTTTCATTTACTATTTGAGATAATATTTTTTCTTTTAAACTGGCAGCGAGTACAAGATGTTTTTTGGAAGTTGTTTTCATTATAGAAATAAGATTTACCGTATCCTCTTCCCGTATATTTGATAATAGAATTATTAAAGACCTTTTTCTAAGCCTTACCATAACATCTTCTATCGCCTGAGACATATCGGATGCGTTAAGTGATGTTTTTAGATCGTATATAGTATTTAATAGATGATTAATCATATTAACTCCTTTTTTTGGAACAATCCATCTATTTTGTCCGCCAAAAGTTAAAAGCCCTACACTGTCTCCCTGCTTTAAAGCAACATAAGATAGCAGCAGCAGTGCATTTAAAGTATGATCAAAATGAGATAATTCATCATCTTTTGCATGCATCCTAAAACCGCAGTCTAATAAAAAAATTATTTGTTGATCTTTTTCTTCTTGATAATTTCGGGAAATTAATTTCCTGTATTTTGATGTACTCTTCCAATCAATTGATCTAATTGAATCGCCAGGCCTGTATTCTCTTAATGCATGGAATTCCATCCCTTCGCCTCTTCTTCTAAGTTTTCTAATACCAAGTTGCCCTGTTTTACCTTCTACAGCAAATAGAGTATATCGGGACACAGCACTAAAATTAGGATATACCCTTATATATTGAGGATTCCCGCAAAGAATTTGTTTTTGCCATAATCCAAAAGGCGATGGGCATTAACAAGCAATTTTATTAAATTTGTGTTTGCCACGTTCCATCGGAATTATAGAATAAGATATTTTAAATTCAAGATTTTCACGATTATCTGGTAAAATAACTTTATAAGGAAGTCCTTCGGTCTTAAAAGACCCCGGATGATGATCATATATGTAGAACGTTGTAAAAGAGCTATTACTTGCATTAATACAAAGAGTAACTTCCTGAGCTTCTCCCAGAGATAGTGCTGAAGGCAAAGATCTTTTTATTTTAGGTATGCTTTTCCTAAAAAGTGAAAATCCGTCTACAATTAGTAATAGTAATAAACCTGAACTTATAACACTCCAGAATTGAAAAAACTCCATAAATATAGAAGTAATAAATCCAAAGCATAACCATAAGCCTGTTATTGTTATCGTTCTAAGTGTTGGTCTCATATTCTTGGAACATCAATGGTTTGTAATAATTGTGGTAATATATCATCTGCATTGTGGCCTTCGATTTCCACTTCCGGCGAAAGAGATATCCTGTGCCTTAAAGCAGGAAGTACGAGTTCTTTTACATCATCCGGAGTTATAAAATCTCTTACATTAAGAAGTGCAAGAGCCCGGGATGCTCTAATAAGCGCAAGACTTCCTCTAGGTCCGGCGCCTACTGATATACCTGGCCAATTTCTTGTAGCATTTACTATTCTAACAGCATAATCAATTACCCTTTTATCAACATTAATACTTGTTGTCATTTCCTGAATGTGTGTTATTATATTTATATCTACTATTTCCTTTACATTCTCTATCATGAAATTATCGCCAATATGGTTATTTGTTATATATTCAAGCATTTGTATTTCTTCATTTATTTCCGGATACTTAATGTGGATTTTCAATAGAAAACGATCTAGCTGCGCATCTGGCAAAGGATAGGTTCCTTCGTGTTCTAGAGGATTTTGAGTCGCCATAGTTAAAAATGGCCTTTCAAGTTTATGGGAAATACCATCAAGACTAACCTGCCTTTCCTGCATTACTTCAAGTATTGCGGCTTGAGTTTTAGCAGGCGCTCTATTAATCTCGTCTGCAATCAGCAGATTAGTAAAAATTGGCCCTTTTCTTGTTTCAAATTTTCCCTTTTGAACATCATACATTACATGCCCTGTAATATCAGCCGGCATTAGGTCCGGAGTAAATTGAATCCTTTTAGAATCTCCTTTAAATGTTTTTATAAGGGCTTTAAACAATAAAGTTTTTCCAAGTCCGGGCAATCCTTCTACAAGAACATGGCCTGAAGCAAATAAAGCAATTAATACCTTTTCTACGATATCTTCCTGGCCAATTAAAGCCTTCGCAATTTCATTTTTAATTGAAACAGCAATATTTGATATTTCCTGTATTGATAGTGGTTTTTTCATAGCGTTTTTTGCATCCTTCTTAATAATTTTATTATTCTAAAAAAATCTTTTTGTTTTAATCTTATATTTTTATATTCATTTAGCTGATTATTTAAAATTATATCAAAATATTCTTTATTACTATTTATTTTTACTCCGCAAATATTATGTACCATTCAATTTTTTCTAATTCACTTAAATTATTCCGCAAAGGATTCTTATATAGGATCTTCCATTTTATTGATTTCTCTATTGCTCTGATAAGGGTTGTGCCATGCTTTTTATCCCATAAAAAACGGCCGCTTGCATTAACATGTTCTATTAGGCTGCGTCTTTTATTATTCATTTCTCTAATGAGCGGTCCAAAACGCATAGAATATCTCCAGATAAGTAGGCAAACAAATATAAATAAGCTGATAAAAAATATCCATCCGTATTTCCATAATAATTCAATAAAACTTAATTTAGTATTCCTGACAACATACCATATAACATTTCTGTTATTATTTACATTTGCAAGATAATAAAAAAACTGAGCATTATTATATTCCCCAATATGCTCATTATCCATAAAAGACGGCTGGCCGGTGAAGCTAATATATCCATTTTCTAATTTAAATTGCAGAAAAAATATATTTTCCAGAACTTTTATTTCCAATATCGGAGAATTGGTGCTGCCATATTTGAAATCTATTTCTCTATCCAAAAGAACATTTATTGAATTATTATAATTCGGCAGGGTAAATGTCAACTGTTCTGAATTCTCACTCGCAAGTTCATTGATTTTTATATTCAAATAATCTAAAATTGTATTTGCCTTTATATTCTTAATATATTTTCCAGAAATACAAATAATTAGATTTCCGCCGTCTCTGGTCCAGTTTAATAATTTTATTAAAACTTTATTGGAAAATTCATTTAAATCTGTAAAAATAAAAATGGTTCCGTTTACAGGAAGATAATCTAATTGATATTCACTATATATATTTTTAAATTCGGTATCATTTATTTCCAGTAACTTTTGTGAAGCAAAAAATTTATTTGTACGTGCCTCGCCTTTAAAACCTGTGTTAACTTTTTCTTCCACTATTTCAAAAAAAAAAATAGAAATACGAGAATTATACAAATAGAAATAATAATTGTTATTACTAAAATTATTGTCTTATTAGAACTCATATAGATTCCATCTCAGCAAAATAATTTTTCCAGGTTTCACATAGATTAATAAATGTAGGATAATCAGGTACTATATTTGCATATGCACATTTTTGCCAATTTGAAGTTAGGAATGAAAAATTATTGAGTAATATTTCCTTATCTTCTATTTCTTTTAATTTCTTTTTAACTATATCTAGGTTTTCCCTTTCTGTTGTATAATCCGGAATAAATATTTTTTTTAAATTAACAATATAATATATAGCACCTCTGTATAATAGACTCAGCGCTGCTATAGGATTATTTTTATCCCAATCAGCTTTTGCACTGTTTATAATATCCGAAGGAAGAGAGATTTTATCTAAAAATGATGTTTCTATTTCAGATTTTAAAATAATGTTTTTTGAAACTCCAGGCTTCAAATTAATTATATTATTCTTTAAAAGAATATAAATAATTGCAGCTATCAATAAAATTCCAAATATCCATGGTAATAAAGAGGCAATAAAAGAGGCAATTGAATTAATTATTGAATTCGTATTTTCTTCCTTAAATTCAACTCCATCTTCGTATTTTGGTTGAAATTCTTCTCTTAATCTTATTATTTCTTTTTTTTCATCTTCTCCAAATTCGGGCATTTCAAGTATCTCTTGTATATCCTCATCAATATTATCTAAATCGATTATTTTTTGCTGTGTATTTTCTTTACCCACAGATTGTGCAAAACTTTTCTGAGCAGGTAGTAAATTAAAAGAAATAAATAGTAGTATGAAAATTATAACTTTAGAAGAATCAGAAAATGATTTCCCCCCCTGTAACCTTTTTTTCATTCTTCTAAATTCAAGTTCTATATCCCATCCCTCCAAATACACTCTTCTATTTATATATAAAGAAAAACCGGAAGCAACAAAAAATGGTTCTATTATTGAAACAGATACATAATATAAGAATACAATAAATAACGATATCCATATCGAAGTCTCCTCAAATAGAAGGCTTATAATATTAAATTCTGTTGAGTAAAAAATTAATATAATTGAAAAGAAACTTATATAAATAAATATTTCAAATATCTGGCATATAACAGAGGACATAATTGCAGAGCCTATTGCTTCTTTTTTTATAACCCTTATTCTTTGTTTCTTTTGTTTCCATGTTATTCCTTCTAAAGTTCTTACTGGAGTAACATAAATTCTCCAGGGAATAAGGAATCTAATTAATAGATCTAAAAATATACTTTTAAATAAAAAAGGGATAATTTTTTTAAAGATATATTTATAACTTATATTTTCAGCAAATAGTGTATTGGAATAGATGAATAAGGGAATTCTATCAAATACCGGTTTTAAAAGAAATAAAAAGATTACTGCAAAAATGCTATAATCAAATATAAAATGAACACAAATAGTCACAGCCAAGAAAACAGGGAATGTGATAACAAACCATACAAGATATAATTTTTTAAACGAATTGCGGACAAAAACAAGACCAAGATCCAGAGCTTCCCAGTTTGACCGTTTTCTAATATCTATAGTTGTCTTATTTAGATCCACGTTTCCTTCCTGTTAGAACAAAGTAAAGTATTACCATAACCCACAAAACAGCGCCAACGGAGTACTTGATTGTAATCGGCATTGGATAAGGAGACCAGAAGGCTTCTATTATAGCAGCCAAAAACAACATTATTGTGCTTCCAAAAATAATCGGAATAGAATGGTTTGCCGCATTTTTTAAAGATTGTTCTCTGGTATTTCTTCCAGGTGCGATAATAGCCCAACCAAGTTTAAGGCCTGCTACAGCAGAAAAGACTATTGCTGTCAATTCAAAAGCGCTATGCCCAATAATAAAAGGAAAAAAAGTTTCATAATAACCTAAATTTGAAATATGACCGGCTACTGCTCCTATGAGAATTCCATTTATCAATAAAAAGAAAAGGCTTCCGAAACCGGCCAATACACCACCTGCAAAGGTTCTAAAACTTATAGAAATGTTATTAGAAATATAATATCCAAACATATCAGCATCTGTTATATTATCTCTTGGACGAAGAAAATTCCCTGAAGCAGGATCATACATATTCTCAAAATTGCTGATTTCTTCCTGACTCATTATTGTATAAATTATATCCGGATTATATTGGATTACTATAAATATACCTGATATAGGGCCATAAAAAAGTACTATGCAAAGTAAAATTAATTTGAATTCCTTTCTTACTGCATTCGGAAAATCATAAATAATAAAAGAAATTATATTACTTATATAAATGCCGGAAGGTTTATATAAATATTGATGGCCTTGTACCACTAATTGATTCAGCATTTCTATTAATTGTGTATCGAAATTATTGGCTTTTGCAATATTCAGGTCATGACATAATCTTCTATAAAGATAAGGAAATTTTAGTGTATTATCATTTTTACGCTTTTTTAAAGAAAATAAAATATCTTTAAAATTGTTCCATCTTTTCTCATTTTGTATTATAAATCGTTCCTGTTTCAATTTACTCCCTGTTACTTTTTAAAATTTCCACTAATCCAGGCTGCTATAGCTATAATGGAATTTAATGAATTATTATTTATATTAATTTCATCTCCTATTATATTAGCCAATTCTTCTGCCCTGCTTCTACCAAGTGTATTAATTCGGCTGGAGAAACTGATTATTGCATTTTTTTCCTCTGCTGTTAATATCCTTGGTGGTGGAGTTGGTTTTACACTTTCCGGTAAAAACTGCTTGTCTGGCAAGAATAAATAGTATGTTTCCCGGGAATAAACAACAATAGAACCCGCGGCAAGATCTCCAAGACGCTTGAAACCTTTTGTATACATCATCGATAGAAGTCCGAATAAATAAATTACATACATGAATATATCAGCAGCCCGGAGGAGATTCCGTAAGATAGAGGCGTTCCATCCGATGGGAGCGCCATTCTGCATAATGACTTTAATGCCAAGAAATGTTTTCCCTGGAGTTCTTCCGTTATTTAATACTTCAAATAATACAAAATAAAACCATTCACCTAAGAATATAATAAGCATAATTAACCAATTTCCGAATATCTGTATGGTATTTAAAATTATAGCAATTAATAAATAAAGAAGTGTGCGGAAAGCAGAATCTATTAAAAAGGCTAAAAACCTGACAACCGGCCCTGCGGGCTGCAGAGCCAGTTCTATTCCTTCAGGAGTTTCTGCATAATATAATGTATCTGCTTCTTTTTTCACTATTATCTTGAAGCAATGGTTACTATAGTAACTATAATTCCTATAATTATAGAAAGAGCCGCTATTCCAAGTCCAATAGCAGTTAAAATGCCCATGAATTTCCAGAATGACTTTTGATGTTTAAGAGCATCTTCCATAAATTGTGTTTTACCGGTACTCATTAGATCTTTTAGTGATGTTGCATATCTATTTAAAAAAACAGCAGGAATAATATATAATCCTGATAGAATAATATACAAAAATCCCATTCCAAGAGCGAAACCTGCTCCAATACCACCATACACGCTGGAATTTACCAAACTACTTGAAAACATTATAGCAATGCCACCCAATATCATGAATCCAATCCCTATAAACATTACAACTGATATTAACCTTACCCATGGTTTTGTGTCCTTCAAATGTTGTAACATTGTATTTGTATACTTTTTCTCATTTGAAAGTGTTACAGCTTCATCTTTATTAGTTGCTACATCTGAATTTGGCGCCTGATATGGATTATAATCGTCTGACATTATTTTTTTCCCTTTATTTTTTTATAGAATAGGAAAAGATACCTTATATGTTAATGATTTTTATATAAATCTGTAATCTTAGTTTGAAAATGAAGAACCCCGTAGCAGAGCTCCGAGATATCTTCATTCTCATAAGGCTGCGACCTAACCACTAAACCGGCTTAGTAATTTAAACTAATAGATAAAATGTGTAGTGCCGGTTTAGTGGTCAGGCATTAGTTTATAGCCTCCATCCCCGCATTAAAATTACGGGGTATTTTGGCTGTTAGAATAAAAGTTAGATTTAAATCAATTATAGCTCTCATTTATAGATTTTATAGAAAGTTTTTAATACCTGCCTGCTTTGCAAAATAATAAGCATCTTCAAATTCTTTTCGGGTAACTTTTGTATTTATTTCCTGAAAATGATTTGCTCTAAAGCATGGGTAATACTGGTTCATAATATTTACGAAAGTATCTGTTGATATTTCCTGTGCTAGAAATTCCATGATTTCCTTAGTACCTGCCTGCTCATGCGGCATTACAAGATGCCTCACTAAAAGCCCCTTTTGTGCAATTTCTCTGTTATCTATTACAAGATCTCCAACCTGATTATACATTTCCTTTATTGCTGTTTGTGCAACTTTGCTATAATTTTTAACTTCTGTATAAACTGCTGCAATTTTAGAGTCCCAGAATTTAAAATCGGGCATGTAAATATCTATTATTCCAGCTAATAATTTTAATGTTTCCGGTTTATCATACCCACCGGAATTATAAACAAGAGGAATGTTTAATCCACGCCCTACGGCAATAACAAGTGCATTAAGTATTTGAGGAACAACATGGGAAGGTGTAACAAAGTTTATATTATGACATCCTTGTTGCTGAAGATTTAACATCATGGAAGCTAACTGTTCCGGAGTTACTTCATACCCTTCGCAATAATGGCTGATATCATAATTCTGGCAGAAACAGCACATTAGGTTGCATGCACTAAAGAATATAGTTCCTGATCCATGTTTCCCTACAAGCGGCCTTTCTTCCCCGAAATGAGGGCTAAAACTTGCTATTTTTGCATATCTACCAGTTTGGCATGATCCTGGTTTAAAAGGTAATACAAATCTATTGGCTATGCAGTTTCTTGGACATAAAGTACAATTTTCAAGTAATCCCATAGCCTGGCCTGCGCGGTGCTGTAAAATACCATTTTTATATAAATCAATATAAGACGGCTGCATTACGTAATTTTATCTCTGGTACTTTCCCATAAAGCTTGCTTTATCCACTATACTTTCCTGGATTACCTGCATTAACTTTTTCTTAGAAAATCCGGGTTCCAAATCATGCATGGTATTAAGTGCATAGATCTTAAAAAAGTATCTATGCAGATGGCCTTCCGGAGGGCTTGGCCCGTCGTATCCGATTCTATTAAAATTATTAATTCCCTGCGTTCCACCAATTCCAGGTTTTTCTACAGCAGGAATGTTTTCTGGTAATTCTGTATATTCTGCAGGAATATTGTAATAAACCCAATGTACCCAGGTTCCTGAAGGAGCATCGGGATCATCACAGACTATTGCATAGTTTTTTATGTGCTTTTGATGGCATAACCATTTTAAAGGGGGAGAGACATCCTCTCCATCCAGTGTAAATTTTCCGGGGATAATTGCACCATACTTAAAAGAGGGGCTTGAGAATTCCATAATTGACTCCATATTTTAAATAATATTTTTTTATCAGGAGTATAAATAATGTATTATAATTATATATTAGATTTTGAGAGTTAGTAAAGCAGGATTTTTCAAAAAGCTAAACTGAAGATGTCAACAACGCTTATTAAAAAATTTTCTCACAGTTCATGGAGTAATTTATCTTAATAATCTATGTAAAAGTATTTCTTGCATATCGCGACGACGTCCAACTAAGATGCTATGTATATAAACATTATTCTCACTGATTTGATAAATTATTATATACTGTAAATAATGTATTTCCTTATAGTCTAATATTGAAATACGCTCTAGCTCTGGTGGTATATGCCCTTTATTTAGTAAATTTGATATTCCTTGGTATTATCCATCAGGAAAAATGAAAGAAATGATAGAAAAATTGGAAAAAAATGGACAGGGCATCATTTCGATGAGACGAATTGGTGATTATCCATTATATGAAGTACAATTATAAATCAATATGAAATATGAACAATTAGTAAAGTCATTAAGAAATGGTGCAGTTCCACAAGATGGCATTGAACATATATTTGTTGGTAATCAAAAACAATTAAATGAATTATTAAGTGAATTAGGTTTTATAGAAAAAGCAAAATAATAAAAATAGGACAATAGAGTTGAAGGATAGAGAAATATTAAACCTATTAAATCCAAGAGTTCAATCAGCTATTAAAAGAAAATGGCAAAAATATGGAGAATTTAGAGAAGTTCAAAAAAAATCAATTCCTGTTATTGTTAAGAAAAAAAGTTGTCTTATAATATCTCCAACAGCAGGTGGAAAAACTGAAGCCGCTTTATTACCACTTTTTTCCAATATATATAATTATGGTTTTAGAAATCAAAAAGTGCAGGCTATATATATAGCTCCGTTAAAAGCTTTATTAAATGATCTCGACAATAGAATTTCAGAGTGGATCGAATACTTAGGTGATTTATCATTATTCAAATGGCATGGTGATGTCAGTACTTCTTTTAAAAAAAAACACATCAATAATCCTGAGACTCTTCTTCTATCAACTCCAGAAAGCTTAGATGTAATATTGGCATCTAGTAAAATTGGAGTTTTAAAGATAGGTAAAGAATATTGGGTCCGAACCTATGCAGGCACAATGATAAATCAAGTAATTTCATTTATAATGAATGAAGCTTTTCCAGAAGCAAAAATTAGTTATAATTTTAAGCAAATTGATATAAAAGATAAAAATATTATTACTGATGAAATTAAATTGATAATTAGAAATAAGTTTTTAGAAATTAAAGATATGAATATTAATGATTGGGTGTTATTTTTATCAAAACACTTAAAAAATTTTCGTTATTCTAAATTTTCTGAATATATTCCCTATAAGTATTCTGTAAAATATGCAGCTTCATCATATTTTTCTTTAGAAGGATTTAAGGATTACCTTGATAAATTAGATTATAATATTACTAGTATCTACAAGTAGCCGAATTGACAAATCTTTTACATTCAACTTTTACATTGCTTAAATTTATAAGATATCCTGCCCGAATACTGGATATTATTAAATAATTTATGATTTGAGATTGAATGTTGTTATTTAATTGTTTACTGATTTAATTTCCAGAATAATTGAATCTTTAACTACTATATCCGCAATGTTTTATTGTCATGTAACATATTATTTCATTTTTTTAATTTACTTGTGGTATAGATAAATTTTTACATATTTTTCTTATGAGATTATCAGACAGTTCTCTATGCCTTGGTATTGCCTCGATTGCGCCTGTGGCGGGATTAATCCATAAAGAATGTGAACTGCCCTCTCTTTTTAAATAGCAGCTGTTTTTCCGGAGATGTTTTGGTAAAACTTCTCTTTTCATCTATATTTTAATTGATATTTTCTCAGCATCGTCCGGAATACCTTTTAAAGCATCTTCTCTACGGTCTTTTAAAATTAATTCGACTGCTTCTGCTAAGTTGTTCTTACATTCTTCTTTTGTTTTACCCTGTCCATTTGCTCCGGGTATTTCAAGACAATATCCAATAAAATATTCGCCGTCTTTTTCAATTACTGCAGAAAATTCATTATGCATATTAAATCCTCACTTTATAAATAATTATACTGCTTTGTAATTATTAAATCAACTTTATTAAATTATGAATTATCTTGTAATCATAAACTATTTCTTAAGCATAACAGCCCATCAAAAAACTATCCTTTCTATGTCCCCATAAATTTATTTATTGTTATAAAAGACATTATATCTTTAGCAGTATTCTCATTTGCTTCTATTACCTTTGCGCTCATGGCGGGCTTCGCGAGAACCAAAAAAAATATGACAAACACCAAAAATATAACCAGGGCACACGAAAATCCGTCTCAAATTTTCTTTAAAACTTCCGTGAACCTTGCGAGTTTGGAGAGAAACAAATTTAATACAAAGGTTAGAGTTACTGAATTACGTCTTGACGACTACCTCTTTTTTATCTAGAATAGCGCATAATTTATATAAATATTATCATCTCTTAAAAAAGGGATTTTTAAGATAAAAACAGGAGGACGTTTTGTATAAACCAGTAAACCCCAGAATCAGTTTTCCTAAAATGGAAGAAGCGATCTTAAAGTTCTGGCAGGAAAAGGATATTTTTAAGAAATCAATCGAGCAGAGAAAAGATGCAGAAGAATACATTTTTTATGACGGACCTCCGTTTGCAACAGGATTGCCGCATTTTGGTCATTTTGTTCCCGGTACAATTAAAGACATTATTCCAAGATATATGACAATGAAAGGATACCGGGTAGAGAGAAGATTCGGTTGGGATTGCCACGGTTTACCTGTAGAATATGAAATGGAAAAAGAATTAAAAATTTCCGGGAAAAAAGAAATAGAAGATTTTGGAATTGCAAAATTTAATGAGGCGTGCAGATCTATAGTATTAAGATACACAGGTGAATGGCGTTCTGTAATTACACGTCTTGGGAGATGGGTAGATTTTGATAATGATTATAAAACCATGGATCCGGATTATATGGAATCAATCTGGTGGGTAGTTAAACAATTATGGGACAAAAAATATTTAGAAGAAGGCTATTATATCCTTCCATACTGTCCAAGGTGTTCAACGGCCCTGTCCAATTTTGAATTAAACTTAGGCGGATATAAAGACGTTCATGATCCTGCTATTACTGTAAAGTTTAAATTAAAGGATGAGGAAAATACTTTTATCCTTGCATGGACTACTACGCCATGGACGCTGCCTTCAAATCTTGCATTAGCGCTTGGTGCAGATGTGGATTATGTAAAGGTTAAAGACGGTGCAGAAACTTATATTCTGGCAAAAGAAAGGTTGTCCACATATTATAAAGAAGAATCCGAATATGAGATAGAAAAAGAATTTAAGGGCAATGAATTTACTGGAAGATCCTATGAGCCTCTGTTTCCATATTTTTCTTCACAGGAAAATAATGGTGCGTTTAAAACAGTAATTGGTGAATTTGTTACAACGGAGGATGGAACAGGAGTTGTGCATATGGCACCAGGATTTGGTGAGGATGACTATAATGTTCTAAAAGGAACAGGTATAGAAACTGTCTGTCCTATTGATGATGAAGGTAACTTTACAGCAGATGTTAGTGATTACAGTGGTGTTTTTGTTAAAGATGCAGACAAACAAATTATAAAGGACTTGAAAGAACAGGGAAAGCTTGTTAAGAGGGAAGCATATCTCCATAGTTATCCTCATTGCTGGAGGTGTAAATCACCTTTAATTTATAGAGCGATTTCATCATGGTTTGTGCAGATAGATAAAATTAAAGAAAAAATGCTAAAAGCAAACAGTCAGATATACTGGATGCCGGGTCATTTAAAAGAAGGAAGGTTCGGCAAGTGGCTCGAAGGTGCGCGAAACTGGGCTATCTCAAGAAACAGGTACTGGGGCAATCCAATACCAATCTGGAAATGCGGTTCATGTGAAAAAATGGTCTGCATTGGTTCACGAACGGAACTTGAAGAAAAAACCGGTAAAAAAGTAGATGACCTTCATAAGCATTTTATTGATGATTTAACTTTTAGCTGCGATTGCGGCGGAGAAATGAAAAGAATCTCTGAAGTTTTAGACTGCTGGTTTGAATCCGGTGCCATGCCTTATGCTCAGAGCCATTATCCGTTTGAAAACAAGGAACATTTTGAAAATAACTTCCCTGCGAATTTTATCTCAGAAGGACTCGATCAGACTCGCGGCTGGTTTTATACACTAACAGTACTTGCAGCAGCTTTATTTGATAAGCCTGCATTTAAAACTGTTATTGTAAATGGTCTTGTGCTTGCAGAAGACGGGAAGAAGATGTCCAAGTCGGAAAGGAACTATACAGATCCTACAGAAGTAATAGATAACTATGGTGCAGATGCATTAAGGCTCTTTTTAATGGATTCTGCTGTGGTTAAAGCAGAGGATTTAAAGTATTCGGATGCTGGTGTCAAAGATGTTCTTAAAAATGTAATTATTCCACTGTGGAATGCTTACAGCTTTTATATTACATACGCGAATATTGATAAAGTTGTACCGCAATCTGTTCCATCAAACCCGGGAAATCCTCTGGACAAGTGGATTTTATCAGAAGCAGAAAAAATGATTTTTGATATTACAAAACAGTTTGAATGTTACGATATGCAGAAAGCAATAGGTTGTTTTGTAAATTTTATAGATCTATTAAATAACTGGTATATAAGAAGGTCCAGAAGACGGTTCTGGAGGTCAGAAAACGATCTTGATAAACAACAGGCTTATGAAACACTTAATTCTGTTTTAATGAAGCTTATACTTGTAGCAACTCCGGTCATACCTTTTACTACTGAGGAAATATATCAGAACCTAAAAATTGACAATATGCCTGAATCTATTCATCTTTGCGATTATCCTGTAAGTAATTCCGCTTTGCGGGATGTAGAACTGGAAAATAAAATGAAGATTACACGCGATGCTGTATCTATGGGAAGGGCTTTAAGATCAATACATAGTCTAAAAATCAGACAGCCTTTAAAAGCAATACATCTGGTAACAAAAGACAAAAACGAGCAGAAAACTCTTATAGAGATGAAAGAAATTATTAAGGAAGAACTTAATGTTCGTGATGTAATTTTTAGGGAAAATGAAGAGGAACTTGTAGAATACAGTGCGCAGGCTAATTTTAAAGTACTTGGAAAAGCACTCGGCAAGGATATGAAAGCAGCTGCAGAAAAAATTAAAGCATTATCAAAAAATGATATTCAGTCTTTGATGGGAAATTCTACCCTGGTACTTGATATTGGTGAAAGAACTTTCGACCTTACAATAGAAGGTATTAATGTAATTAGAAATGAAAAAGAGAACTTAAAAGTATTAAATCAGGACTCTTTAACCGTAGCTCTGGACTCAGAACTAACAGACGAACTTATTCAGGAAGGAATAGTACGGGACATGGTTCGTTCTGTGCAGAACTTAAGAAAAGAAAAGGGCTTAGAAGTAACAGACAGAATAAAATTATTTATTCATGGTTCTGATGGATTAAAGCAGGCAGTTGAAAATTTTAAAGAACATTTGATTTCTGAGATACTCGCAGTTTCGTGGGAATGGAACAAAAAAGAAGATTCACAGGAAGTACAATGCGGTGAAGAAAAATGTTTTATTTCTTTAGTTAAATCTTAATGGTTTTTTAGGTAGAATATGAAAAAAATTATAATATTGATAATTATAAGTCTATTTAGTTTAAGCTGCAGAACAATACCGGAAGATAAAACAAGAACAGACTGGATGAGTCTGCTTCCGGAAGATGCATCTTTTTATTTTATTATTGATTTTTCAGAAAACTCAAAAAGCATTGTACGTGAAATTTCAAACAGTATGATGGAAGAGAGCTCGGGATTTGATTTTATTTTTGATAGAACGAAAGTTATTTACGGAGCTGTTACTGCCCCGGATGAAGGGCCGCTTATATCAAACATTATTCTACTGGGCAAATACCCTAGAAGTTTAATTAACTCTGTAATAAAAGATGACTGGGAAAAGCAGGAAGCGGTGATTGATTACTGGAAAGATGCAGAAAGTGGTTTGCAGTTATGTCTTCCGGAAAGATATATGATCTTCTTCTCGAATGATGATATTTTACCTTTAATTGAGAATTATGATTCACCTGTTCCATTTAAAGATTTTTTTATAGAAAATATCAATATGGATGAATTATCCGATGTGGAAATGGTGCTTTTATTTCCTGATTTTACAGAAGACGGGTTTTCAGAAAAAATAGGAATTAACACTGTAATAAATGAACTTATAGTGAGTGCGGATATTCAGGAAGAAAAAAATGAGCAGGAGCTGGCGGGTGTTTTTAATCTGGAAAGGGAAAACAGTGTTGCATCATTTAATCAGGTATTAAGATTGATGATAGTTTATATACTAAGAGGATATAGAATAGAAGGCCTTGCATCAAGATTAAAGGATATAGAAATAGATGCATTTGGAGCACAGATGCGGGTACAGGGCCTATTTCTAACTTCCGAGGAACTTGCAGGACTTCTTGTTAACATGATAAATAAGAGGGCGGCTTTAGAATAATTTATTGTACAGAAGGTGTGACCATATAATGTTAATAATGTTACAGAGATGTAACATTCTATTATCTTATTAACATAATAGAATTGAACTATGAGGAAAAAAATGACTGTAATTGTTGATTATAATGCAGGAAATTTAAAAAGCGTGGAAACAGCTTTAAAATATATTGGACAGGATTTCATAATTTCATCTAAGCCTGATGAGATCATAAAAGCAGACCGGCTTGTTTTTCCAGGTGTTGGAGAAGCAACTGCTGCTATGAAAGTACTTGATGATACAGGAATTGGTCCTGCAATATCAGAATTTCATGCTAAAGGAAATCCATTGCTTGGTATATGTCTTGGAAGCCAGATTGTGCTTTCACATTCTGAAGAAAGAGATACACCCTGCCTCAGCCTTGTGCCTGGCAAATCAGTACTCTTTTCTGGTGATATGGGGCTTAAAGTTCCTCACATGGGCTGGAACCAGGTAATGCACAATAACAGACATATCATATTTTCAGGGATTCCGGAAAACTCAAGCTTTTATTTTGTACACTCATACTACCCCAAACCGGACGATGATACTATTATTATTGGAGAAACTGAATATGGTGT
>SDBV01002776.1_pt1 | contig 26100 bp, 27 predicted proteins | sample 2277081 | NCBI WGS metagenome assembly SDBV01 (sample SAMN10402039, study PRJNA504765) | marine sediment metagenome | isolation source: marine sediment core GS10_PC15, 223 cmbsf | place: Arctic Ocean: Southern Knipovich Ridge | collected 2010 | reverse complement strand
GGGATAGTTTAGTGAAAAAAGGAATAATTGAATATTTGGATGCTGCTGAAGAAGAAAATGCTCTTGTTGCGTTATATGAAGAAGAAATAACTCCAGAACACACTCACCTTGAAGTAGATAGCATTGATTTATTTGGGGTGGTTACTAGTTTAGTTCCTTATGGGAATCATGACCAAAGTTCAAGATTGAACAGAGGAAGTAAAACCCAAAAACAAGCGTTAGGATTATATGCTGCGAATTATTTATGCAGATTAGATACTGATGTCAGCATATTACAATATCCTCAAAAACCGATTGTTAGAAGTTTTGTTTATGACATTTTCAATAGTTATCCTGCTGGACAGAATTTAATGGTTGCAATTATGACTTACGAAGGATATAATATGGAAGATGCTCTTATTTTTAATAAAGGAAGTTTGGACAGAGGTGCTGGAAGAAGTTTTTATTTTAGACCTTATTCTGCAGTTGAGATGAATTATGCTGGAGGATTAAAAGATGAAATTGCTATTCCAGAAAAGGATGTTTCTGGATATAAGATGGAATCAAGTTATCGGCTTTTAGAGAATGATGGTATCATTTATCCTGAAGCACAAATTAAGAATGGAGAAGTTCTAATAGGTAAAACATCTCCTCCAAAATTCTTATCCGAAGCAAGAGAAATTTCTGTGAAAACTAAGAAAGAATCAAGTGTGGCAATGAGACAAGAAGAAGCCATTATTGACGCTGTATTTATCTCAGAAGATGATGAAGGAAATAAAATAGTACAGATTAAAACAAGAGACCAGAGAATTCCTGAACTTGGTGACAAGTTTGCCACATCTCACGGGCAGAAAGGTGTTATTGGAATGATAGTACCTGAAGAGGATATTCCTTTTACATCGAGAGGAATAAAACCTGATATTCTATTTAACCCTCATGGATTACCAAGCAGAATGACTGTGGGTTATTTACTAGAACTTTTGGCAGGGAAAGTTGGGTGTTTAAAGGGAGAGATAATGGATGGAACTTCTTTCTCTGGTGTTGGAAAAGAAAAACTTGAAGATGAACTTAAAGAATTAGGATTCAGGTATGATGGTAAAGAAACTATGTATAATGGAATCACTGGAAAAAGGATGACTGCAAAAATATTCATTGGGAATCTTTATTATTTGAAGTTAAAATATATGGTTAGGAATAAAATACATGGAAGGGCTTCTGGAAAAATTGCATTACTCACAAGACAACCAACTGAGGGTCGGTCAAGAGGAGGAGCATTAAGACTTGGAGAAATGGAGCAACAGGCATTAGTAGCTCATGGGTCTTCTTTGCTTTTAAAAGAAAGATATGATGCAGATAGAGTGGTATTACCAATTTGTACAAACTGTGGGAGCATTGGAATTGATGATAATATTCACGATAAAGTAATTTGTCCTATTTGTAATAGCGAAGATGTTGAACCAATTGAAATTTCCTATGCGTTTAAACTTCTTATTGAAGAACTTCAAGGATTGCATGTTCATACAAACTTTAAATTGAAGAATAAGTATGAGTGATAACAGATGGCGCCAATAAGAAAAAAAATAAGTGAAATAAGTTTTTCGTTAGTTAGTCCAGAGATGATCAAAAAAATTTCAGTCGCGAAAATAATAACTCCAGAACTTTACAACATTGATGGATATCCTGTTGATGGAGGTTTAATGGATTTGAGATTAGGAGCGATTGATCCAGGAGTAAGATGTAGAACTTGTGGTGGCAGACTTAAAGAATGCTTAGGGCATTCTGGGAGTATTGATCTCGCAAGATCAATAATTCATTTAAAATATGTACCTCTGATAGAGATTGGATTGAGATGTTTTTGTAAAGGATGTGGGAAATTAATGCTTGCCGATAAAGCTCTGGAAAAATATTCTCCTAGTGAAAGAGCAAAAAAAGCTAAAGATTCTAAAAAATGTCCTCATTGTAGTATTGAAAATGAAAAGGTAAAACTGGATAAACCAACTAGTTTTTATGTTGGAAAAAAGAGAATCTTTCCAACAGAAATAAGAGAAATTCTTACAAATATCCCCGACGAAGAATTGAAAAAAATCGGAGTGAATTATTTAGTGTGTAGACCAGAATGGGCAATTCTTACAATGCTTTTAGTTCCTCCAGTAACTGTAAGACCGAGTATTATTCTTGAAAACGGAGAAAGAAGTGAAGATGATTTAACGCATAAACTTTCGGATATTATAAGAGCAAATCAGAGGCTCTGGGAAAATCTAAATGCAGGGGCTCCAGAAGTTATTATCGAAGATTTGTGGGACCTATTGCAATTCCATATCACAACTTTCTTTGACAATACTGTTACGAGAATTCCTCCAGCAAGGCACAGAAGTGGACAACCTTTGAAAACAATTACTGAGCGAATTAAAGGTAAGGAAGGAAGAATCAGAAAGAATCTAGCTGGAAAAAGAGTTAATTATTCTGGTAGGACAGTTATTTCCCCAGATCCATATTTAAAAATTAATGAAGTAGGAATTCCCTATGAAATTGCAAAAATTGTTACTGTTTCTGAAAGTGTTACTGATTTAAATCTTAAAAAATTAAAAAAGTTAGTTCAAAAGGCAGAAACCTATCCTGGTGCAAATTATATTATAAGACCTGATGGAAAAAGAAAGAAGATAACTGCCGAACTTACAGAAGAAATAGTAAATGAACTTATTCCAGGATATAAAGTTGAAAGACACTTACAAGATGGAGACATTGTGCTTTTCAATAGGCATCCTAGTTTGCATAGAGGAAGTTTAATGGCACATTACGTAAAAGTTCTTCCTGGACGAACTTTTAGATTACATCCTGCTGCATGTTTCCCATATAATGCTGATTTTGACGGAGATGAAATGAATATCCACTCCCCTCAAAATGAAGAAGCAAGAGCAGAAGCAAAAATTCTTCTTGATGTAAAAGAAAATTTAATATCCCCAAAGAATAATACAAACCTTATTGGATGTATTTCTGATGCTATTACTGGAAACTATCTTTTAGGGAAAGAAGAGCTCACAAATGATTATGCAAACCAACTTCTTTACAAATCTGGAGTAAAGGGGCATATAACCAAAAAAACAGTTACAGGTTTGGAAATATTTTCAGAAATTTTACCGAAGATTAATTTTTCAAATAATTCTATTTCAATTAAAGAAGGTAAAATCCTTAGAGGTAAATAAGATAAAACTACTTTTGCAACAGAAGATGGTGAACTTGTAAAAGAGCTTGATAAAGTTGTAGGGAGAGATAAAACTTTTGAAGCAATAAGTAAAGCATTTAATTTAGGAAAAAATTACCTTTCTGATAGGGGAATAACAATTTCACTTGAAGATTTAGATTTAGACCAAGAGGTTATTTACTCTGGCGAAGAGATTGTTAAGAACGCTGAAAACAAAGCAGGAGAAATAGTAGAGATGTATAAACAAGGAGTTCTTGAAAGAATGCCTGGAAAGACTGAAGAAGAATCAAGAGAAATTAGGATTCTTCAGGTTTTGAATGAAGTTAGAACAAAAATTGGTGAAATTGTAAAAGAAAAATTCTCTGATAATAATCCAGTTAATGAAATGATTAAATCTGGTGGTGGAGGAAATATTTTAAATATAACTCAGATTGCTTGTTCTGTTGGACAACAGGCTTTATGGGGAAAAAGAATTGACATCGGATACGACGATAGAACATTATCTTTTTTTAATAAGGATGATTTATCCCCAAGAGCAAGAGGATTTATCAAAAGTTCGTTTATTAAAGGATTAAGGCCTGATGAATTTTTCTTTGGTGCCATCACAGGAAGAGATAGTTTGATGGATACTGCATTAAGGACTCCAAAATCTGGTTATCTTTACAGAAGACTCGCTAATGCATTACAAGATTTAAGAGTAGAGTATGATGGAACAATCCGGGACAGCAATAATAATATTATACAATTTGTTTATGGAGATGATGGCTTAGATGTTTCTAAACTTCATTTAAATAAGAAATTACATTCTGGAGAAGCTATAGGAATCATTACTGCTCAGTCTTTCGGTGAGCCTTCAACACAAATGGCATTAAATGTTTTCCATTTTGCTGGTGTTCAAGAAATGCAGATTACTATGGGACTTCCAAGACTTATAGAAATTTGTGATGCGAGAAAAAAACCTTCTTCTCCAAAAATGGAAATTTATTTGAATAAAGATTATGATAATGAAAAAGAAGCAAAAATTCTTGCTGAAAAGATTAAAGAAATTACATTAAAAGAAATAGCATCGGAAATTGATCTTAATTTTAGTGACAAAACAATTGAGATAAAGATTGATAAGAAAGGACTTAGGCAAACCCACACATCAATAAAGACAGTTGTTGACAGACTTAATGCTCTTAGATTTAAAGCAAGAGAGAAAGAAAGTTCAATAATCTTAAGTGCTTCTGATTTTACTTTTAAAGAGATTTATCAACTTAAAAGTAAATTGAAAGATACAATAATTTCTGGAGTTAAAGGAATTAGTCAGGTTTTAATTGTCAAAAAATCCGGGCATTTTGTGATAATAACTCTTGGAACAAACTTGAAGGAAATAATGGAATTTAAAGAAGTGGATGCAGACAAAATTCTTTCAAATGATCTGCACGAGGTTGCAAATGTGTTGGGGATTGAAGCTGCAAAGCAGTTAATAATGGACGAAATTTATGAGGTTATTAATACTCAAGGATTGAATATTGATAAAAGGCATATAAAACTTATTTCTGATGCTATGACCAACACAGGTAGTATCAAAGGTGTTACAAGGATGGGGATTATTTCTCAGAAATCTTCAATATTAGCAAGAGCAACTTTTGAAACCCCTGAAAAACAATTTATTAATGCATCAATAAAAGGGAGCACAGATAAGTTAGCAAGTGTTATTGAAAATATAATCCTAAATCAACCTGTTCCAATTGGTACTGGTTTGCCTGGTTTATTGGTAAAAGTTGTTGGTCCTTTAACAAAGAAAGAAGAAGAGAAAAAAACAGCAACGAAAAAAGTTGTGGAGAAGAGTAAGTAATAAATAAATCAACAATAAATTTATAAAACAATCAATTCTTCAAAGATTACAAATGGTGAAGACAATTAATATGCAAGACATGAGACATCTTAATTTATTTAGCAGAATCACAAGAGTAAATACTAGATTTTGTTTTAGATACAATGAGATGATAGTTTTTTGTGTTCCAATTAGAGAGGTATCGAGATCTATTGGGGAGGGTGGAAAAAACATATATGAATTAAAAAGGATTTTAGGAAAGAAAATAAGAGTTATCCCGCAACCAAGAGGGATACAAGATGCAAAACAATTTATTGAAAATATTGTAAAGCCTGTTATGTTTAAAAATTTTGAAATAAACAATAATGAGATTATAATTGAATCTGGAGGGATGCAAAACAAGGCTATGTTACTTGGGCGCAATAAAAGACGACTTTTAGAAATGCAAGAAATTATTAAAGATTTTTTTGGAAAAGAATTTAGGGTTGCTTAATGATTATACTCTAAAGAATATTATGGAATATATACCATTTAATATAATAATTCCTTTAAAGATAGATTATACTGATTTGTCATGGCAATTCATGAATTAAGAATTACAGATTCTAAAGGAAAGAGTGCTGTTTATTATATTAAAGGAGAAATAGAAATGTTTTATTCTAATCCTGATGGATCTTTGAAAGAATTTGATAGTAATATATCAGGCCATTGGCACTTTGACGGTGGAGAGGAAGAATATTTTAGGCCATTAAAAGCAGAAGAAATTAGTAGGGTTTTACAAAATATTGAGGAAGCAAGAATGAAAAGATTAGAAGAAAGATTATGCCAAGGTTTAGGATAATAAGAAACTTTTAAAAACTATTTCTATCAACAATGTTTATGGGATTAAATTCTGCTCAGAAATTAAAGAATACTCGAAAGAAGTTCAGATGGAAAAGTAAAAAATATAAAGTGAGAACCTTAAATCTTTATGCTAAATCTGACCCTTTAGAAGGGGCGAATCAGGCTAAAGGAATTGTTCTTCAGAAAATTCAAAAAGAAGCTAAGCAACCAAATTCAGCAATGAGAAAGTGCTGCAAAATTCAGCTTACAAAAAACGGGAAGCAAATTACTGCGTTTATTCCAGGTAATCTCGCACAAAGATTTATTGATGAGCACGACGAAGTTATGATTGAAAGAATTGGAGGAAAGCAAGGAAAAAGTATGGGAGATATTCCTGGAGTGAGATTTAAAGTTATTAAAGTAAATGATCAGCCGTTGCCGAGATTGGTGAGTGGGAAGATTGAGAAGGGAAGGAGATAAAATGAAAACATTAGAACAAAATACAGAATCTTTAGAACAAGGCATGTACCAAAGCGAAAGACATAGGGAAATGGTTGAAGATTTTATGAGGAAAGACATGGTAGTTGAATGCTTACACAGTACAGCAGATGCTTGCTATCCTCAATGTCCTAGATTTTATGACTGTTGGGTGGAGGAATCAGAATAAAATGGCAAGAAGTAAAAGATCTTCTAAATTGATAAAAAAATTAAACGGGAAGGAAGGAAGCGTCTTTAGTACAAATGGTAACTTGATTGGAAGAGGAAACTTTTATTATGACGGGCAATTATATCTTGATGGGAATCCAATACGTCTTAAATCACTTAGAAGTATTGCTCCTCGGTTTAATGATGGTGGAGCATTAGTTTTTGTTGATAGCAGATATAAATTAGCGGAGAGAATAAGTTAAAATGACAGAACAAAAAACTTTACCAAAATTCAAAATTTTTGATTTGTATGATATAGAAGAAATTGGTGTGGAAGACCCAGGGTTAAAACCAATTATTAATTTGCAACCAAAACTTGTATTACAAAGTCATGGAAGAAACGCTACCAAATTTGGACAAACAAAAGTTAACATTGTTGAAAGATTAATAAACCGAATTGGTGTGTCTGGGCATAGAGGTAAAAAACACAAGATAGCTAAAGGGCATGCAACTGGAAAATATTCAAAGAACATGAAAATTGTTTTGAATGCATTTAGTATAATTGAAAAGAAAACGCAAAAGAATCCTGTAGCAGTTTTAGTGAAAGCGATAGAAAATTCTGCGCCTCGTGATGAAATTACTGTAATTGAGTATGGTGGTGCGAGATATCCTCAGGCTGTTGATGTTGCTCCATTAAGAAGAGTTAATCTTGCTTTGAGATGGATTACTCAAGGAGCATCTGATAAATCTTTTAACAAAAAAAAGAATATTACAGAAGGATTAGCTGAAGAAATTATGCTTGCTGCACAAAGCAATGGTGATAGTTTTGCTTTTAGAAAAAAGAATGAATCTGAAAAGCAGGCTGATAGTGCTAGGTAATTCTTAGCAAAGTTTAAATATTTCATTATCTTAAAAATTCGCATGGGTGATGAATGTCATGAGTATTATGGTCTGTCTTGTAAAAAAACAGAAAAAGTTATACAAGAATATTTTCACACAAAGCATGAGGATTATCCCTTAATATTTCACCCATCACAACTAGGAGAAGAGTCTAATTCTGATAATCCTCTTTGTGAGGGTAATTTAGAAGAAGATCTTCAGGATATTTAAGATTCTTCATGATTTTCATAACATTTAAAAATCATTTTTCTTATCATTAATTATTCTAATTGTTATTAGATTATTACAAATGCCAGAACAAGATATAACAAAATTGATGAAGCAGCAGGACAAAATTAGGAACATAGCAATTGCTGCACATATTGATCATGGTAAAACTACTTTCTCAGATAATTTATTGGCAGGTGCTGGAATGATTTCTGAAGAGCTTGCTGGAAAACAGCTTGCATTGGATTTTCATGAAGATGAATCTACTCGAGGAATAACAATTGATTCTGCCTCTGTTAGTATGATACATCAATCTGGAGGGCAAGACTACTTAATCAATTTGATTGACACGCCTGGGCATGTTGATTTTGGAGGGGATGTTACACGAGCTATGAGGGCTGTTGATGGGTGTATTGTTTTGTGTTGTGCTGTTGAAGGTGTGATGCCTCAAACAGAAACTGTTCTTAGACAAGCTCTTAAAGAATCAGTAAAGCCAGTTCTTTTCATAAATAAAGTTGACAGGTTGATTAAGGAAGTTAAACTTACTCCAGAAGAAATGGAAAAGAAGTTCATTTCTATAATAAATCATGTTAATGAACTCATTGAAAATATTGCGGCAGAAGAGTATAAAGAAAAATGGAAAGTTTCTGTTGCTGATGGAAGTGTAGCATTTGGGTCTGCTTTTCATAACTGGGCATTGAGTTTTCCTTACATGAAAGAGAAAAATATCACATTTAAAGATGTAATCGATGCTTATCAAAATGATAATCATAAAGAACTTGCAAAAAAAGCTCCGCTTCACGAAGTTGTTTTAGAAATGATAATAAAACATCATCCAAATCCTGTTGATGCTCAAAAATATAGAATCCCAAAGATTTGGCATGGAGATTTAGATTCTGATGTTGGAAAAGATTTGATTAATTGTAATGGTCAAGGTGAACCAGTTTTTGTTCCAACAAAGATTGTCATTGATAAACATGCTGGAGAAGTTGCTGGAGGAAGGTTGTTTTCTGGTAGCATAAAACAAGGAGATGAAGTTTACATGAATAGTGCAAAAAAAACAGTTAGAGTACAACAAGTTTCTGTTTACAAAGGAGCTCAAAGAGTTATTGTTAACGAAGTTTCTGCTGGGAATATTATTGGTATTGTTGGATTGAAAGATGTTTTTACAGGAGAAACAGTAAGTAGAACACCAATGGAACCATTTGAAGCACTAAAGCATCTTTTTGAACCAGTTGTTACAAAATCAATTGAAACGCTCAAATCTGCAGACCTCCCTAAACTTGTAGAAGTTTTAAAACAAGTAGGTAAAGAAGACCCTTCAATTAAAGTAGAGATTAATGAACAAACTGGAGAGAGTTTGATTTCTGGAATGGGAGAATTACATTTAGAGATTATAGAAAATAGAATTAAGACAGAGAAAGGATTGGATGTTAAAACTTCTGCTCCAATTGTTGTTTACCGTGAAACAGTTAACAAAGAATCTGAAGCAATCGAAGGAAGGAGTCCAAATAAACATAACAGTTTTTTTATTTATGTTGAGCCTTTAGAAGATAAAATTTACAAAGCGATTAAATTAGGAACTATACCTGAAAGACGAATAAAGAAAAAAAATGATGCTCTTTCCCAAATTTTTTCAGAACTTGGATGGGACGGAAACACTATCAGAAATATCAGAGATGTTTACAAGGGGAATGTTTTTTTAGATGAAACAAGAGGAGAGGTTCACATAGGAGAAGTTATTGAAATGGTTTTGGATGCATTTGAAAAAATGATGGACCAAGGGCCTTTGGCAAGAGAACCTTGCATGAAAATGAAAGTTTCTTTAGTAGATACTAAGCTTCATGAAGATGCTATTCACAGGGGACCAGCTCAAGTTTATCCTGCTATAAGAGAAGCTATAACTGAAGCTATGAAACAAGCAAATGCTTCTCTTTTAGAACCATTACAAATTCATGTAATTGAATCTCCTGAAAAATTTATGGCTGCTGTTACAAAATTAGTTGGAGGCAAGAGGGGACAACTACTTGAAGTTAAACAAGAAGCAGGAACTGCTGAAGTTAAAGCAAAGCTTCCTGTTGCAGAAATGATTGGATGGAGCAATGATTTGAGAAGTGCTACTGAAGGTAGAGGTGTAAGTTCTTTATTGGACCAACAATTTGAGAGGATTCCTGCAAGTTTGCAAGCTGATGTTATCAGGAAGATTAGAAGTCGGAAAGGTTTGGCAGAGAATCAATAATCATTCTAATACAATAATTCTTAAAAAGCATGAGGTTAATAACAAATTATGCCAAATATGTCCGAAGAAGAAATTCTTTGCAGATTAGAAAATATTTTAGTAGAGGGTTTAGGAGTTCCTGAAAAAAACATAACAAAAGAAGCACGTTTTGAAGAAGATTTGAAAATTGATAGTTTTGATAGATTTGACTTGGGATATCATACAGAAGAAGAATTTGGGATAGTAATAAAAGACGAAGAGATTATGGAAATAAAAACTTTAAATGGTTATATTAAATATATATACCAGAAAGTAAATGAAGACAAATAAAAATGTCTAAAGAAAAACTTTTAAAATATCCTAAAAAGAGAGAGGTATTACCAACTCCTGATACTGGTGATTTTTTTACTTGGTATGGCTTTGATGAAACTAGTACAAGGTATATTAATGAAAAAAAAATAAAAGGAAAAGGAGTAGTTGTTTATTTGCTTCCTCAAAGTCAACTTGATGTGGTATGTAGACATGATTTAATAATCTGTGGTTATCGCCAAACAAGTATTTTGCGTAGTAAAAAAATTAAGCCAATTCCAATAGAAGATAGAGAACATATAAAATCTGATTTAGTTAAGAATTTAACAACCCACGATTTTAAACACATAGAGTTTTGGAACCCAATTTAAACAACCAAAACATTTTTAAATTGAATTTCTCATTAATTATTATCAAAATTTCTTATGAAATTTTATTAACATACAATGGCAAAAGAAAAACCAAATATGAACGTCGTGTTCGTTGGACATGTGGACGCTGGAAAGTCAACAATAGTTGGACAACTTTTATTCCAGTCTGGACTTGTTCCTGAACAGCAAATGAAAAAGCTTAGAGAAGAAGCTGAAAAACACGGTAAAGTTGGTTTTGAATTCGCTTATGTTATGGACAAAATTAAAGAGGAAAGGGAAAGAGGAGTTACTATTGATCTTGCTTACAGAAAACTTGTAACTGACAAATTCCAAATAACAATCATTGACGCACCCGGACACAGAGACTTTGTTAAGAACATGATTACTGGAGCTTCACAAGCTGATGCAGCATTCTTAGTTATTGCAGCTAAGTCTGGAGTTCAACCTCAAACAACAGAGCACTTGTGGTTATTAAGAACAATGGGTGTTCAAAATCTTGCAATAACTGTTAATAAAATGGATGAAGTTGACTACAAAGAAGAAGCGTTCAATAAAGTTAAAGAAGATGTTTCTGCTCTATTAAAACAAGTTGGAATTGATCCTGAAAAGACTCCTTTTTTAGCAACTAGTGGATTAAAGGGGGAAAATATTGCTAAGAAATCAGACAAAATGGATTGGTATAAAGGAAAAACAGTACTTGAACAATTTGACCAATTTCCAAAACCAGAATTACCAACTGGATTAGCAATGAGAATGCCAGTTCAAGATGTTTATGAAATTACTGGTATTGGTACTGTTCCTGTTGGGAAAATTGAAACAGGAATTATGAAAGTAGGACAAAAAGTTAAAGTTCTTCCTGGAAGAACTGGTGAAGGAATTGAAGGAGAAGTTAAAACAATAGAAATGCATCATGATACATTATCAGAAGCAGAAGCAGGAGATAATGTTGGAATAAATGTTAGGGGCGTTGGTAAAAAGGATATTGCAAGAGGAGATGTTATTTGCGACGCTGCTCAACCAATTCCAGTAGTTGAAGAGTTTATTGCTCAAATTGCAGTAATAAATCACCCAACTGTTTTGGCTAAAGGCTACACACCTGTATTCCATATTCACACAGCTCAAGTTCCTTGTCAATTTATTGAACTTATTGCACAGATTGATCCAAAAACTGGAGAAGTTATTAAAGAAAATCCAGACTTTTTGAAGAATGGAGATGTTGCAAAGGTTAGAATAAAACCTCAAGGAAATTTATGTTTAGAAACACAAAAAGACAATCCATTCATGTCAAGGTTTGCAGTTAGAGATGCAGGGCAAACAGTAGCTGCTGGAATGTGTATGGAAATTACTAAGAAGAAATAATTAGTGGGAAACTTATTCTAAGTGAAGTTTATTAATTAATGAATTAATGATGTATCATGGAATTAACTGGGAAAGTTATTGAAATCCAAAAAGATTTAGAGAATAAGACAAAAATATGTTCAGGATATTATACAAAATATAAAATAGTATGCGAAAAGTGTAAAGATCCTTATAATAAATATTGTCTCTTTTATCTTCCATTTAAATCAAAAGAAAAATAGTTATTTTTTACCTAAATATATTTAAGATTACTAGAATTTAATTTTTACATGGATGATCTTGAATATAAAATTTTAAGAAAATTTCACCGCCCTAAGAAAGTTGATATAAGAGATGTTGAAAAATATGTGAATGAATTTCCTTGTCTTTTAAAAAAGAAAATAGTTTTTAATAATGCAATTGATACTTATTCTCCTGTAATTAAATTGACAGAAATGGGTTATGGGCTATATATAAATGAACGAAATAGGAGAAGTCTACTTAGAAGACTCTTTTGTAAACTTAATATATTTCAAGGAATATAATTCTTCCACAAACTTTAAAAACTCCTTTTTGTACAAATAATTACTAGAAAAGTATCACGATTGATTATTATTAATCATCATCACATTCACGTTTAACTTATGCTTAAGAATTAGAGCGACTAAGAGTTTGAGATATCTTTCTATATGAAATCATACGATTTTATAAAATTAAATAATAGGAAAACAATATGGCGAAAATAAGTCCAGTATCGATAAAATACATGATACATGCAGTTTTTACAGCCGAAGGTGCGTTAGAAAAACCCGATGTAATCGGAGCTCTTTTTGGACAAACAGAAGGATTGCTTGGAGCAGATCTTGAAATGAGAGAGTTGCAAAAAGAAGGCAAAATAGGTAGGATAGAAGTAGAATTACAGCGAGAAAATAAGAGAACTACTGGTGTTATCCAAATTCCTACTGCCTTAGACCAGTCAGAAACTACTTTGATTGGTGCAGCTATAGAAACAATTGAAAGGATTGGTCCGTGTGATTCTCAAATTGAAGTTGAAAGAATTGAGGATGTGAGAGGAGGCAAAAGAGATTACATTATTGAAAGGGCTAAAAAACTAATGCGAGAAATTGAAGGCTCAACGAGTTCAAGAGAAATTTCTGAGGAAATTAAAGGTGCCACAAGAATGGCAGACATTCGCGAGTATGGAAAAGGCAAACTTCCTTGCGGAGATTTATCTAAAAAAGAACTTATTGTTGTTGAAGGAAGAGCAGATGTCTTAAATTTAATCAAAAACGGCATTAGCAATGTTATAGGAATGAATGGAACAAAACTGCCTGACGAAATAAGTGAATTAGGTAAAGAAAAAGAAATAACCTTGTTCATTGATGGAGACCGGGGTGGGAAATTAATTGCGCAAAATGTCATTGATAATGTTAAGATTGCTTATATTGCAGTAGCTCCTGATGGAAAAGAAGTTGAAGAACTTACAGGTAAAGAACTTTGGATTGCATTAAGAAAAAAGACTCCTGCAAGTGGATTTTTAGGAAGTACATCAAAAAAAGTACATGCTGAAAAATTTGCATTAACTGATAAAGACAAAGAAAAAATCAAAGAATTGTCAAAAGCAAATGAAGGAAGTGAAAAGGCAATTCTTTTAGATGAATCTTTGAATGAAGTAAAGAAAGTTTCTGTTAAAAGTTTGAACGGCACATTAAAAAGAAGTAAGGAAAAATTCCCAGTGATTATAATTGATGGAATTGTAACAAGTGCAACAATTCAATCTGCAGAAGATACAGGTTGTCAAGTAATTGCTGCTAAGAATTTTGCAACAACAGATACAGATATTCAATTACTTAGTTTTTAATCTTAGACCCCTTTGGGGGTCTTTTTTATTTTTACCTGCTCGTAAACTCGCAGATTAATATTATTAATAACTAAAAAACGCGGTGATGAGCAACTAAGTTATTCTTAATCATTCTGTAAACTTAACACATGGTGAATAATTAAACAATAATTTACTGAATGTTACTTACAGTCAGTACTATTAAATTACTCTAATGTGTTGTCACCGTAAAGTTTATAAGTATCTTTTCTGTGTGGATTTTACAGAAAACCAAGTTTTCTGCAATTAAATCTAAAATGAAAAACAAAATGAATGCAAAAAGAACTTTGGTTTCTTTTTTAGCAATCGCGACTCTTTTGGTTCTAGCAACTAGTCTTGTTAGTGCTTTAGCAGTAACAACTACTGTTGGTGAGTTCACTGTAAATGAACTTAAGGTAGATGGAGTAGATATTTTAACTCAAGATGCAAGTCTTATTGCTGGTGAAACAATTACTGTAAAAGTTTATTTCACTACAGATGCTACAATGTTAGCTGATTCAGATGGTATTGATAATAATAATGACGGTACTATTGATGAAGCTGGTGAAGTAGCAGATTTTGAAGCATCTAATGTTAGAGTAAGAGCAGAACTTCAAGGCGCAGAAGGAGATTCAACTGCAACTACATCTTATTTTGATGTTGGAGATTCAAGAACTTATTTTCAAACATTAACATTAGAAGTTCCAGAAGTTGATTCAGACTTCGTTAGTGAAGACATGACTTTAACTTTGAAAATCTGGAATGCAGATTTTGAAACAGAAGTTGAAGATGACGTTTTGAGAGTTCAAAGACCTTCACACACTGTAGAAATAAGGTCAGTTCTTGTAAGCAATACAATTTCTGCAGGACAATTATCACCAATTGATGTTGTTTTGGAGAATACAGGCTACAATGACTTAGAAGACCTTTATGTAACTGTTAGAATCCTTGAATTAGGTGTTGAAAGAACATCTTTATTTGGAGATTTAGCTGTTGAACCTGAAGACGATGATGACGACTCTGTAAGACTTTATTTAGAAGTTCCTTACAATGTTGCATCTGGTATCTACACACTTCAAGTTGAAGTCGCTAATGAAGATTTCAGTGACGTTGTTGAAAGACAAGTTACTGTAACAAACGGATTTCCTGAAATTGTATTAAAGTCAGGAGATAATTTGTTAGTACTTAATCCAACTAACCATTTGAAAGTCTACCAGGTGGTTTATCCATCAGCAGACTTGATAGTTCCAGTTCAAGCTGGTTCAAGCAAGTTAGTTCCAATAGACACTCCACAAGGAGAATACACATTTGATGTATTTGTCTTTGAAGGAGATCAACTTGTTGGTACAGTTAGTTTCAGTGGTACAAGTGAAGCAGAAACATTAGCAAGTCCGGTTGTTGTATTAACAGTAATCCTCGCAGTAATTTTCTTAGTACTATTAGTTGTGATGATTGTTTTAATAACAAAAAAACCAGAAAAAGCTGAAGAATTTGGAGAAAGTTATTACTAATTTTCTTTATTTTTTATTTTTTTATTTTTTTACTTTCTCCTTTTCTTTTTTTATAATTTAAATAATATTAATATGAGAAGCCTATGCAATACTTCTCTAAGAATTTAATCTAAACATTCAGACTTATGATTTTGCTAATTCCGTCATGCATGCTTACTCCATAAAGCCTTGTTGCATTTGAAATAACCTCATCATTATGAGAAATAACAATATACTGTCCTTTTTGCATATATTTTTGAAGCAAACTTGAGAGCCGGGCAGAATTTCTTTTATCAAGTGCAGCATCAATCTCATCTAAAATATAAAAGGGATATGGGCTTAATTCTTGTATTGCGAAAATTAAGGAAAGGGCGACAAGGGTTTGCTCTCCTCCTGACAATGACTTGACATCAAGATATTTACCATGCCCTGTTTTTACAGTTATATTAATCCCCCCTTCAAAAGGTTCTTTCTTATTTTCTATTTCAAGATAAACACGTCCTTTTTCACTTAATTGCGAAAAATTTCTGGTAAAGATTTGGTTGAGTGAAATCAGGGTTTTAAGAAATTGTTTTTTCTTTTTTATATCAATTTCATGTATTATCTTTAAGATGCCTTCTTTTTCTTTACTTATAATCTCTGTTTTCTCTTTAATTGAATCATACTCTTTTTTAAGATGGTCATAAACTTCCAGAGAACGCAGATTTACCGAACCAATTCTAGATATAATCTCTTGACATTTATTTAACTTTGAATATAGTGTTTCTTTATTTGTCTTTATTATCTCAATGTTTGAGAAATTAAGCATTTCTATTTCAAGATTCTCAACTTCTGCGCTAATCCTTGCTATATCTATCTTTGAATTATTAACATCTCTTTCAAAATTGTATGTTATATTCTTATTTGAAGAAAGTTTTAATTCGTTTTCCCTTATTCTTTTTTGCAAAGCATCTCTCTCTGAGATTAATTTTTGGAATTTTTCAATTAATTTTTGTTCAAGTTCCTTTTTTTTCTCAAGAGATTTTGCTTTTTCACCAATCTTCCTTTTGAAATCTTGAAGGTCTCTTTTCAAATCTTCTTCTTCCCTGATTAATTGATTTAAAGAAATTTTTGAGCGTTCAACTTCCCGTTGTTTAAATGAAATTTCTGAATTGATGTTCTCTTTGGTTCTGGATGAAAGCTCCTGAATTTCAACCTGCAGAGTCTCATACTTTTGTTCTATATTAGAATCCACATCAAAATTCATCTCAAGATTTTTTTCTTTTTTGGATAGTTCAAATAATTCTTTTTTCAATCCATCAATTTTTTCCTGAAGAATTTTAATCTGGTTCTTTTTTTCATTTATATTTGAAAGTTTGATTAAATCTGATTCTCTTTTTGAGATTTCAGAGATTGTCTGTTCTATTCCTTGTTTAATCATGTCTCTTTTGTTATATACTTCTGCCAATTCCTTGTCAGATTTTTCTATTTCCTTTTTCAATGCTTCAATTTCAGGAGATATTTCACTATGCATTTCCTGTATATGCTGCTCGGTAATTTTATTTTTACAAAGAGGACACGTACTCATTTTTGATATTTTATTAAGAAGTTTGTTCTGTTTGTCAATCTCATATTCGTTTGCTCCAGAAATTTTTTCTAACTCTATCTCTCGTTTATTTAATCTTTCTAAAAGTTCTTTTTTTTCAGCGAGCAAAATCTTTACTGTATCAACTTTTTCTTGTTTTGTATTTCTATCAAATAAATCTCTAAAAAAAGATTTTATTTGTTTTATTAAAAACTCTGATTCATTAGTAAAATTCTGCAGAAGAGCTTCTTTGTCATGAAGTCTCTCTCTGATTGATTTCAATTCTGATTTTGTTGTATAAAATTTTTTTCTTTTTTCTTCAAACTTCTCAAGTTCTTTTTTCTTTTCTTCTCTTTCTTTTTGAGTTTTTGACTTAGTTGGTGATTCTTCTCCAAGCTTTTTTATTTCTAACTGATTTTCGTGGAGTATCCTTTCAAATTCCTGTTTTTGTTTTCTTATATCTCCAAGTTTATTTTCATAATTCTCAATTCTTACATTTATTCCTGCAAGTTCTGCTCTTATATCTGCTATTTCCTGATTCAGTTTTTCCTGCTCAAGTCCAGTTGATTTTTGTATAATAGAATTTATTGTAAGAACTTTAGATTCATTACTTTCTATAACTGTCTGAATAGTCAAATTTACTTTTCTTGATTTTTCTATTTCCTTTTTTTTCTTTAATATTTCTTCTTCTATAATCTCTTCTTCTTTTTTCTTTTTTGTTAAATCATGATAAATTATGCTTGCCTTATATCTCTTAATGTCTTTTTCCAGCTTTTTATACCTCAATGCCTGCTGTCTCTCTTTCTCAAGATTATTCAAATAAATTGTCCTTTCTCTTAATATTGTCAAAACCTCTTTTAATCTCTCTTCTGTTTTATCCAATTCTTTTAGAGATTTTTCTTTCCTCAATTCGTAAATAGAAATCCCTGAAACTTCTTCAACAATTTTTCTTCTTTCTTCTGCTTGCATTCTTACAAAATTCTGAATTTCTCCTTGAAGAATTATGTTAAAACCATTTGGGTCTATTCCTGCTTGCGCCAATAATGCCAAAACTTCCTGTCGTGTTTTTATTTCATTATTTATCTTATATACACTTGAGCTCTTTTTTCTTACTATTCTTTTTATTGAAATTTCTTCCTTATCTATTGAAAAAGTTTTATCCAAATTATCAAAAACTATTTCTACTGATGCTTCCTTTGATGGTGCTGCTACTTTTGTCCCCATAAAGATTAAATTTCTTGCCTTTGCCGCCCTCATTGATTTTATTGAAAGTCTGCCCAAAACAAAACATAAAGCATCAGAAATATTGCTTTTCCCACTTCCGTTTGGTCCTAAAATAACATTTATCCCTGGAGCAAAGGGTATTTCTGTTTTTTTCACGAAACTCTTAAATCCATGCATTACTATTCTTTTTATAAAAGGCATTTGAATTATCTACAAAAAAGCAAAGGGTATTTTTAAAGTTTGAGAGTCTTAAGATATTGAATAGTCTTCTTTTATACAATAATCTTTATAAACATACAGTTGATGAAAAGGAGATGGTATATTATTTCACGCGAAAAAGTTCAGATGGTGTAGAGACTGTTTATGTTAGTAAGAGTAAAGATTTAGCTCAAAGTTTGAGACGTGAAGATGCAGTAGTTGAATTTGAAGCACTTTCTTTAAGAGATGTTGAAGCTAGAATTAGGTGTGGGAAGCCAAGTATTGAGTACACAGAAGATGAAAGATATCCTGGAGCAATACTCACAACAGATGTTTCTTTATTCAGAGATTATATTGACGAAGCTGAGAGAATTTATGAATTAGGAGAGTTTCATCTTGACAGAGTTACATGGGAAGATCACAGACAAAAACTTCTTAAAGAATTAAACAGTCAAAAATCAAAATAATCTTTTTTGTTTAGATATTGCAATTGCTTTTTTCCAAGTACTCCATGTTTTTCTAAAAATTCCTTTATCCTCATACTTTTGAGAATGTTTTTCAAGAAATTTACAAGTTAATGGATCAGAGCAATAACCAGAACCTACTTCGTCTCCATAAATTTCTCTTATTTTAGCCATTTCTTTTTCTCTTGTGCTTTTTGCAAGAATCGAAGCAGCTGAAACAGAAATGTGATTTTTATCTGCCTTGTGTTCACAACTAATTTCAAGATTTGATAAATTTTTTATTTTTGTTTTTAACAAATCCTGCCATTTTTGTATACTAACAGAAGGGCAATCTACGATTACTTTTATTTCTTTAAATCCTTTATTTATTCTATTAATTATTTTGGCTGTCATTATTGCCTCTAATGCATTTAAGTTAATCCCTTTACTATTTGCGAAATCTATTTCTTTTGGAGATGCTAAAACAATTTCAAAAGTTTCTGCTTTTTCTTTTATTTTTTCTGCTAGAAATTCTCGTCTTTTCTGAGTTAATTGCTTGCTGTCTTTTACCCCCATTTTCTTAAATTCTTTTTCTGTTTTTTCTTCTACTAAACAGCCTGCTAAAATCATCGGACCAATTACTGGTCCTCTCCCTGCATCGTCTATTCCTAAGATTAACATAGGATTTTCAATTTCATAACCTTTATAAATTTAATTTTTGTTGAATTATCATAGCGAGATGGAGCAGTCTGGAGTGCTCGTCGGGCCCATAACCCGGAGGTCGCGTGGTTCAAATCCCGCTCTCGCTATTTTATAAAATGAGTCTCTTTGACAGAACAAAATTAGAAATTTTACCTTTATCTCAAAGAAAGAGTAAAACCCCTATAGAAGATATTGCTATTGATTCTGATTCTACAGAATTAGAATTTAAAGGAGATATTAATGTTTTAGAAAATATAGCAACTGACATTATACAAGCAAGGGAAAAGCACAGATCTGTAATTCTAGCTTTTGGAGCTCATTTAATCAAAAACGGTTTAGGTCCTGTTGTAGGTAGAATGATTGAAGAAGATTTTGTGACGCATTTGGCAACAAATGGAGCTGGCTCAATTCATGATTGGGAATTCGCTTTTCAAGGAAAAACAGAAGAAGATGTTAGGGCATATTTGAAGGAAGGGCAATTTGGACTTTGGGAAGAGACAGGAAAATACATTAATTTAGCTTTAATTTCCGGAGCTATAAGAGGAAAAGGATATGGAGAATCTATTTGTGAAATGATTCACAATGATAAAATAATTCTTCCAAAGAAAATAATTGGAGATTCTAAATTATTAAAAAAATTAACAGAACAAAGTATAGGAACAGGGGGAATAAGTGTAGAACATCCTTTTAAAAAATATAGTCTACAAAACTCTGCTTTTGTTAATGATGTTCCTTTCACAGTTCATCCTTGTTTTGGCCAAGATATAATTTATACTCATCCATTAAGTGATGGTGCCTCAATTGGTAAATGTGCAGAAATTGATTTTTTGAAATTTGTGGATAGTGTTTCAAATCTTGAAGGAGGAGTTTATCTTTCTGTGGGTTCTGCGATTATGTCTCCAATGATTTTTGAGAAAGCATTAGCAATGGGAAGAAATGAGGCAAGACAAGAAGGAAGAAAAATAGAAGATTTTATGATTGTTGTAAATGACATACAAGAAGGAAATTGGAACTGGAATTCTGGTGTTGAGCCTAGCAAAGACGACCCTGCATATTATTTAAGATTTTGCAAGACCTTTAGCAGAGCGAGTGCAAGAGAAATGCATTATATCCAAGGAGACAATAGAAACTTTTTATTGAATTTGTATCAATATCTGAAAAATAGAATGAGTAATGTTTAAAAGTAATTTATTTCTATAATGAATATGCCCTGATCGCATAATGGTATTGCACGAGATTGCTAATCTCGACCCTTCGGGGTGCGCAGGTTCGATTCCTGCTCAGGGCGTTTTTAATGAAAAAAGAGGAGTTAATCACAAATTTAGAAAGAAAAAAATTTCCTAAGGAAATAATCAAAGTATTTGAGAAAGTTGATAGAAGCAAATTTATTCCTGAAGGAAAAAAGCAATTAGCTTATGAAGACATCGCCTTACCGATTGGATATGGACAAACAATTTCGCAGCCATACACTATTGCATTTATGTTAACATTGCTTAAAGTAAAAAACAAACAGAACATCTTAGAAGTTGGTTCTGGAAGTGGTTATGTTCTTGAGTTGCTTTCTCAACTTAATCCGCAAGGAAAGATTACAGGAATTGAAAGAGCAATAAATTTGGTTAAAAGTTCTAAAGAAAAATTAAAGGATTGCAAAAATGTAGAAGTGGTTTATGGCGATGGTTCTAAAGGTTTTAAAAAAAATGCTCCATATGACAGAATTTTAACAAGTGCAGCAGCCGATAAAATTCCTGAAAAATTAATGGAGCAATTAGTAATTGGAGGAATTTTAGTAGCGCCTGTAAAAAATTCAATTGTGATTGTTGAAAAAAACAAGAGAAAAAATAAGATTAGAAAATATCCTGGATTTAGATTTGTTCCTCTTATTGAAGAATAGTTATTCTATAGAAACAAATTTATCTCGTCCACCTTCTTTTGCCTTATAGAGTGCTTTGTCAACTCTCTCTTTTAATCTCTTTTTTGTATCTCCTTTCTTATACTGAGTTATTCCTCCACTCACAGTAACTCTGTGTTTCTTAAGCATCTTATCAGATTTAATTGCTTTTCGTAATCGTGCTGTGAATTTTTCTGCTTTTTTTAAGCTTGTTTCTGGAAGTAAAACAAAAAATTCTTCTCCCCCAAATCTTGCGGCAATGTCTGATTTTCTTACTTGTTTCATTAATACTTTCGCAAGTTGGGCGAGCAACTCATCAGCTTTCATATGTCCGTAAGTATCATTTATTTTTTTAAAAAAGTCTATATCTATCATAAATAAAGAAAGTTTTTCCTGTCCTCTTTTTGCTTTTTCGATTTCCATTTCAAGCATTGTTTCAAAAAATTTGTTATTATATAATCCTGTTTTTTCGTCATGTGTTGCTGCCTCATAAAGCAATGAAACAGATTCGTCCATCATGGACATTAATTCTGTAAATCTTTTTCTAAACCTCGGATCTAATGCATGAAGTTTTTTTTGCGTCTCTTTTTTCATAAACAGAGTAAAGAAAAATATTATATAAAACTATTTATCAATCTCACTTGTTCTTTTATACTCAATATATAATTTATCCAGAATTTCTATTATTCTTTCTCTCTCTTCTGTTTTGCCAAGTCCTTTCCAATCAAGGACAATAAAATCAACTTCTTCCTCTGTCTTTTCTATTGCTTCTTTAATCATTTCTTCTTTTAAAGGTAAGACATACTTTGGAATAATATGCGAGAGAGCAATATTTGAGTCTAGTTGAATTTTATTAAAATTTGGGCAATAGTGTGGTCCTCCAATTCCAACAGCTACTTCATTGTAGGGGTTTTCCTTAAATTCTCGAATTATTTCGGAAATTGTTTTAGCTACAATAAAGGCCGCTCTTCTATCCTCCCACTCTGTTTCAGTAGAACCTATTTCTATGAAAACGCAAGGTTTTTCGATTAAAGGTCCGTGATGAGTACATTCTAGAGTTAATTTGTATTTTTCTAATTCGTATTTTTGTATATTCTTTTTTAATTTTTCAAACATTTGTTTTTGAAGCAGAGCAGAACTTTTGCAGAGTTTTCCTCCCTCTCCTCCAAGTTCAGCAGTTCTAAAATTTCCAGGAGTATGCACAGATAAAGTTTTTTCTTTTTGTTCAGATTTATGCCTTGAAGCAAAAATAATAAAATCATATTGGTTTATTTTTTCCAAATCTAAATTTTTTGTGTAAATTATTTCTTCTTCGCATAAATAAAAATCAAAATTTCCAAATTGAGATAGCTGTGTTGTAATATTCATTCCTGCCTTGTCTTTCTTATTTGCAACTACTAGATATTTTTGGTACATGATTAAATATAAAAACAATCTTTCTTAAATATTGTTATGAAAGAGTTGATTCGATTAATCTTAGGGATTTTATTCTTATTGTTGGGAATTCCTATTGGAATTTTTTTGGCGAAAAGAACAAAAGATGAATCAAAATTGGGACAAAAGTGGTTTAAGATTATTATAATCATAAGTTTAGTTGGAGGAATTGTGGGATTGGTAATCGGAAATGATGTTTTATTTTTTAGTTTTTTGTTTATAGCAATTGTTACAAGTATGAATTTGAAAAAAAGATAGTTTTTATTATTAATTTATAAACTCAAAATTTTTCTTATTTTAATGCTATATTTAATTGGATTAGGGCTGAATGCCGATGGGATTTCAAAGTTTGGATTAAGCATAATCAAAAAATGTAAACGGGTTTATCTTGAAAATTATACAGTGGATTTTCCTTATAACATAGAAGAATTGGAACACATAATTGACAAAAAAGTTATTCCTGCTGACAGAGCCTTAGTAGAAAGTTTGGAAATTGTTGATGAATCAAAAAAGATAGATATTGCTTTGCTTATTTATGGCAGTCCTCTTACAGCTACAACGCATATTTCATTAATACAAGAAGCACAAAAATCTGGAATTAGATATAAAATAATTTATAATGCTTCTATTTTAGATGCTATTGCTGAAACTGGATTGCAACTTTACAAATTTGGAAAGACTGCGAGTATGCCTAAATGGAACAAAGAAAAAAACTTCACGCCTGACAGTTTTATGGAAATCGTACAAAATAATAATTCCATCAAGGCCCATAGTTTAATCTTAATTGATATAGAACTTGAATTTCAAGATGCATTAAATCAGCTTAATATCTCTGCTGAAAAGAATGATATCAAATTAAGTAAGATTATTATTTGCTCTAGACTGGGCACGAAAGATAAAAAAATAATTTGGGATTATCCTGAAAACTTAAAAGAATTTGAGCACATAAAAAAACCTTATTGCATCATAATCCCCAGCAAATTGCATTTTTTAGAAAAAGAGATTTTGGAAAGTATTTAAAATATTAAAAACATATCTTTTTTATAAGAAAATGTATAATTTTAAAGAAATTGAAGAAGAAATCTTAAAGTTTTGGGAGAAGAAAAAGATATTTGAAAAACTCGTAAAGAAAAATAAGAAAAAAAAGAAGTGGAGTTTTATTGATGGGCCGATAACTGCTAATAATCCTATGGGGGTGCACCATGCTTGGGGGAGAACATACAAAGATTTATTGCATAGGTTTAAAGCAATGCAAGGACATGAAATAAGATATCAAAATGGATTTGATTCTCAAGGACTGTGGGTTGAAAGAGAAGAAGAAAAAGAATTAGGATTGAAGAATAAAGCAGATATTGAAAAATTTGGAATTCTCAATTTTGTTAAAGCGTGCAGAAAAAGAGTGGAGAAATTTTCAAAAATTCAAACAGAACAATCAATAAGATTAGGTATGTGGATGGACTGGAAAAATTCTTATTATACGATGACTGATGAAAATAATCTCCATAATTGGTTCTTATTGAAAAAATATTTTGAAAAAGGTTGGTTATACAAAGGTAGTGATGTTGTGCCGTGGTGTTACAGATGTGGTACTGCTTCGTCTAAACATGATATTGTGACAGAAGGTTACAAAGAAGTCGTGCACAAAGCTCTTTTTATGCAGTTCCCTATTAAAAACAAAAAAGGGGAATATTTTATAATTTTTACAACTACTCCTTGGACTGTTCCTGCAAATGTTTTAATCGCGGTTAATAAAAATTTAGATTATGTTAAAGTAGAAAATAATGGGAAAAAATATTGGTTAGCTAAAAAGAGAGTAGAAGGATTAAGAGGAGATTATAAGATTCTCGAAACAAAAAAGGGCAAAGAACTCGAAGGAGTTGAATATGAAATGCCTTACAAAGATTTCTCTGCACAAAAAGATTCTCCTCACAAAGTTGTGGTTTGGGATGTGGCTTCAGAAGAAGAAGGGACAGGAATAGTTCATGTTGCTCCTGGATGTGGTGCAGAAGATTATGATTTAGGGAAAAAACTTGGAGTTCCTGCTATTTCTCCGCTTGATGAATCTGGAATTTACGCAGGAGATTTTGGAGAATTTAGCAATAAAAAATATTCTGAAGTTAATGGAATGGTTTTGAAAGATTTGGAAGAAAGAGGATTTGTTTATAAAATAGAACCTTACAAGCACAGGTATCCTCATTGTTGGAGATGCGGAGAAGAGCTTGTATTTAGGTTAGTTGATGAATGGTATGTGAAATGCACTGAAGAATTTAGGAAAAAATTGAAAGAAGAGAACAAAAAAATAACTTGGTTTCCGGAATATGGGAAGATTAGACAAAATGATTGGTTTGATAATATGGGAGATTGGTTGATTTCGAGAAAGAGGTACTGGGGATTGCCGTTGCCAATTTGGGAATGTTCTTGTGGACATATTGAAATTTTTGGTAGTTTGAAGGAATTAAGAAAAAAAGCCATTAATAAAAAGAAAGTTGATCATCTTCCTGAAATTCACAAGCCGTGGATTGATGAAATAAAAATAAAATGCCCAAAATGTAAAAAAGAAGTTGAAAGAATTAAAGACGTGGGAGATGCTTGGCTTGATGCAGGAATTGTTCCTTTTTCTACTTTAAATTATTTATCTGACAAAAAATACTGGAAAAAATGGTTTCCTGCTGATTTAATTTCTGAAAATATGCCTGGACAATCTCGGGGTTGGTTTAATGCTTTGTTTTGGGCGAGCGTTGCTATAACCGGAAGAGCTCCATTTACATCTCTTCTTGGTTATGAAACATTAAAAGATGAAAAAGGAGAGGAGATGCACAAGAGCAAAGGAAATACTATTTGGTTTGATGATGCTGCTGAAAAAATTGGTGCAGACACAATGCGATTGATTTATTGTTTACAAGACCCTGCTCAAGAATTGAGATTTGGATTCAATATTGCTAAAGATCCAAGAAATAATATAAATATATTGTATAATTTATCCAAATTAATTGAAAATTCAAAAACAAAAAAAGCAAATAAAATTGAAGACAGATGGATTTTGAGCAAACTTAATTTTTTAATAGAAATTGTTACAAAAGAACTAGAAAATTTGCATCCACATTTAGCTACAAGAGCTATACGAGATTTTTGGTTAAATGATTTTAGTAGAACTTATATTCAAATTGTAAGAGAAAGAATTTCTAGAGAAGACAAAGCAGTTAAATTTGTTTTGAAAGAAGTGTATGTTAATCTTATTAAATTATGCGCTCCAATAATTCCTTTTATAACAGAAAAAATTTGGCAAGAACTAAAAGAGAAAAAAATTGTTAAGGAAGATTCTGTTCATTTATCAGGATGGCCCAAAAGTGACAAGAAAAGGATTAATAAGAGATTAGAATTTACATTTGATTTTATTTTATTAAACATAATCGAACGAGGATTAGCAGAAAGGGAAAAAATTGGAATTGGTCTGAAATGGCCTCTGGCTAAAGTTAATATAAAAACAGT
>SDBV01002775.1_pt1 | contig 26108 bp, 22 predicted proteins | sample 2277081 | NCBI WGS metagenome assembly SDBV01 (sample SAMN10402039, study PRJNA504765) | marine sediment metagenome | isolation source: marine sediment core GS10_PC15, 223 cmbsf | place: Arctic Ocean: Southern Knipovich Ridge | collected 2010 | reverse complement strand
CCGGTATAATTTCTTATTTTATGATCTTTAATATTATTATGTCTAAGGTAAGAATTAAAAAAATGCCGACAAGAATGAAAAGTTACATTGATTTTTTTTCTTTGTTCTTCGGGTATTCCAATTCTATAAATGGCCTCATAGAATTTCCTTAAAATAGTTTTATGCCCAATTGGTTTAAATCTATCTTTATTATAAAAAATTAAATCATCAGGAGAATTAAATTCGTTAGAATCTACAATTATTTTGATATATTTAAAAATAATCTTAGGAGCAGTGATGAATCGTTTTGAATCACACTTTGGTCCTTTCAGGCCGTAACCTCTTTCCCACGCATGTGCTATATATATTATATTTTCCTGAAAATTAACATATTTTATTTTCAAAGCTTGAATTTCACCCATTCTCATGCCGCATAATGAAGCAAGTAAATGAATCGTATAATGTGTTAGATTCATACTCCATATTCTTCCGATATTTTCTTCAGATATCATTTCTCTTACTTGATCCACAGATAAAATTGATTTCTCTTTTGGAGTTTTTTTAAATTGTGAAATTCGTTCTGATGGATCTCGAGAAAGATAATCCAATCTTACTGCTTCTCTTAACATGGTCTTTAATGTTCCGAGGCAGTGATTTACGGTAGTTGGTGAAAGATTTTTTTTCTTATCTTCGAATAGATCATTTGACCACTTTTCTATATTTTGTGACGTTATTGAACATAATTTTAAATCTTTAAAATATGGAAGAATATGTTTAGTTAAATTTAGTCTACATACCTTAACATAACTTCTAGTAATGCTTTTACCTTTACGTTTCTTGTTTTTTACATAAAGACATTGATCCCACAACCACCAATTTTCAGCGAATTTACTAAATTTTATTGTTGATTTTTCACTGAAGAATCCTTGCTCAATTAAATTTTGTACATATGTCTCTGCTGCTGTTTCTGTACATTGGTAAGTGGAATGACCTGTGCCTCTAGGTTCTCCGGGCATTTTAATTCTATAATAAAATATTTCTCCATATTTCTTACTTTTTCGTGGATAAAAGCGAAAATTTAATAGTGAAATCATATCTACTCCTTATTAAATTAATATAATCCCTGGCTACGAATTCGGCTACATTTTTAATAAGAAATAGATAAGAAAAAGTACAGATTTTAATTCCTTATAATACAAGGAATTATTTGCCCGAAAGAGGACTTGAACCTCCATGCCATCACTGGCACTAGATCCTGAACCTAGCGTGTCTACCAATTTCACCATCCGGGCATATTGTAAATATATACAACAATAAGAAAGTTAGCAATCGTATTGGTTTTTGTCAATATATAAACAGGAATTTGCGATGTAACATTTCTGACCAAAATTGATGTACTATTATTTGTATATCATCTACAATTATCGCGAATTCCTTCTCCTTGCTATTGCCCACGCGTCAATTGACAAATAAAATCAGAATTATTTTCTTACCTTAAAGTATAAATCCACACTTCCAGTAATCCCCCCCCCCCGTAATAACGAATCTATTTGTACTGCTAATTAAATTGTTCTGCTATCAGGCGGAAAAACATACCCCCGAAGCATCAGAATGCTATTACAATACATTTAAACTAAAATAAACCGTATTCTGCTTTGCTGCGGGGGTATGTTTTGCAGCCTGAAAGATGTGTAACCCATCAGCAGCTCAAATAGTATGAGTATTCAATCTTGCCTAACACAGCTAAATCATTTAGACTGTCAAAAATTATTTTGTAGGAGAGTTGCTAATTGGGAAATATCCGTATTCTTTATATTGGGGAGATAGTCGGTTCGCCTGGAGTTTATTGCGTTAAAGCTCTATTGCCTAAAATTAAAGAAGAACAGAAAATAGATTTTATTATTGCAAATGGCGACGGTGCAACAGGGGGTTTCGGCATTGGTAAAAATCATTCTATTTATTTAAGGAAATTAGGAATAGATGTAATTACAGGCGGTGAATGCATATACTATAAAAGGGATATGGTTCCATATATTGATAAAGCTTCTTATATATTACGTGCTGCAAATTATCCATTTGGAAATCCTGGAAGAGGTTGGAAAGTATATATTTTCGGGGATAGAAAAATAGGTGTTATTTCTTTATTGGGGCAGTATGGTTTTAATAGAGTATATCCGGAAAATCCATACAAAATTGTACCAAAACTTATAGAAAAAATAAAAAACGAAACAAATATAATATTAATTGATTATCATGCTGTTGCAACAGCAGAAAAAATAACTATGTCTTATATTATAAATGGCAAAGTTTCTGCGCTAATAGGATCTCATGCTAAAGCTCCTACTTCAGATGAACGGATTCTCCCCGGAGGTACTGCGGTAATAACTGATGCAGGAAGAACCGGTGCTGCAAATACCGTAGGTGGGTTTGATCCGGAAATAGAGATAAAAAAATTTATAACACAGATTCCGGAATTATCTAAATGTAAATGGGGTAAATTAGAGCTTCAGGGTGTTGTTGTCGAAATTGATGATAATGGGAAAGCTGTTGAAATTAAAAGGATTAAGTATAACTGCGTTAAAGAGCAGGAAGTTGTAATAACCTAAGGAAATTATTTTTACTCAATTCCTAAGTATACTTTTTAGAAAGATTATTAATTGCTTCTGCCATTTTGTTTAATGGTGTTATCATCTGAATTATTCCAGATTCTATTGCAACTTTTGGCATTCCGAATACAACACTAGAAGATTCGTCTTGTGCTATTGTTAATCCGCCTTTATTATAAATATTACCAATTTCCCGTGAACCGTCTTTTCCCATTCCTGTCATGATTATCGCAAGGCAGTTATTGCCGTAACTTTCAGATACGGAATTAAAAAGCACTCCTACAGAAGGCTTGTGTCCGTTTACAGGTTCATCATTAGTAAGTTTTACAATATTTGCAAGCTTCTTTTTTTCTATTGCAATATGTTTATCCCCCGGAGCAATCAATATTCTACCGGATTTTACGATGTCTCCGTCGTTTGCTTCTCTAACTTCCAGCAGACATATTCTATTTAATGAATTGGCAAATTCATATGTAAAACCTGCAGGCATGTGCTGTACTACGAGTATGGGCGGCAGATTATTATCAAGGTTTTTAAATATTGTCCTTAAGGCATTAGGCCCTCCAGTAGAAATGCCAATTGCAATCAATTCTATTTTGCCTGAAAATTTTTTATTTTTTTTATTGATAATCGGTGTGATATCTTTTTGTATTGTTCCGTAATCTTTTTTTATATATGTGCTACTAGTTAAATGGCCTTTATCTTTTTGATTTTTCCCTCCGTATATCCTTAATAAGTTTATTAGTTCGTCACCTATTTCATTTAAATTTTTTGAATCCCGGCCGGATGGTTTTAATACAAAATCAGAAGCTCCAAGAGCAAGCGCCTCCATAGTAATACGGGCGCCTTTTTTTGCCTGAGAAGAAAGAATTATTACAGGAGTTTTAATCCCTCTTTTTTTTCTTTCTTTTAAAAATTCAATTCCTCCCATTTCCGGCATTTCAAGATCTAAAGTTATAATATCAATATCGAGTCTTTCCATCTTTTTTAACGCAAAAAGGCCGTTCATAGCAATTCCGGCTACTTTTATATCTGATTGCTGGCCTATTATATAATTTAGTACTTTTCTCATTAATGCAGAGTCGTCTACAATTAAAACTGAAATTGGATTGTCCAATATCATCTCCAATTTTTCTTAAAAACAGGTTTTAGTCTTTAAGATTTAATCTTTTTTGGTACAAAGTACTCCATTTTGTTTTTACAAATTCAAATTTTGTATTCATTCCAAATAATGATTCGGAATGTCCGATAAACAGGTATGAGTAATTACTCATAGAATTCCAGAATCTGTTTATAACAGCTTTTTGAGCATCTGCGTCAAAATATATAATAACATTTCTGCAGAAAACTATATCAAGGTTCATCTGTCTGCTGTCATATTTAAGGTTATGATAGTCAAAATTTACTATCGATTTGATTGAGTCAGCTATGTGATATCCTTCTCTCTTCTTTTCAAAATATTTAGTAAGATAATTTTCTGGTACACCACCCATCCTGTTTTCCGGATAAAATCCTTCTTTTGCAGTCATTAAAGACTTTAAACTTAAATCTGATGCAATTATTAAAGGCTTAATTGCAACAGATTTAAGCTTTTCTTTAAGCATCATTGCAATAGAATACGGTTCTTCTCCTGTCGAACAGCCGGCACTCCAGATTCTTAGTGTTTTATCGTTGTTTTTAAGCTTATGTTCTACGATATCAGGAATAACAAAGTTTTCAAGAGTATTAAAATGCGCAGTATTTCTAAAAAACCTTGTGAGATTGGTTGTAACGGAATCGAGCAGGATTTTCAGTTCATTCTGATTGCTTTTAATAAGGGAGTAGTATTCTGCTAGATTATCTAATTTTGATATTTTTAGTCGTTCTTTTAATCTGCTTTCCAGTATACATCTATTTGTTGCTGAAAAATGGATTCCACTTTGTTCGTAAATTAATGAGCTGAAAAGATTAAAATTGGTATCATCTAAAAATAAAGACATTTATATTATCAAGTCTATTCGTATAGTATTCTGATGTCAAGAAATAGAGTTTATATATTTTTTAATATCTGTAAAAAGACTGGCTTCAATTAGTAGTTGGAAAAAAAGGAACTACAGTGCTACTTCTGTATTTTTTGATGAATTATTAATATTATTTTAAATAATTGTAATTTAATTGACATATTCTATACAATGATATTAGTATAAATTTATATGAGTAAATATATTTTTATAACAGGTGGTGTTTGTTCAAGCCTTGGGAAAGGTGTTGCAGCAGCATCCATAGGCAGTATATTGGAAACCAGGGGATTAAATATCAGAATGATTAAAATAGACCCTTACATTAATGTTGATGCTGGAACTATGAATCCTATTCAGCATGGTGAAGTTTATGTAACAGATGATGGTGCAGAAACAGATTTAGACCTTGGTAATTATTCACGTTTTACAAATTCTTCTTTAAGTTTTGCCAATTCTATAACTACCGGACAGATATATCAGGAAGTTATCAGAAAAGAACGTGAAGGAAGATATCTTGGCAGATGTGTGCAGGTTATTCCTCATGTTACTAATGAAATTAAACAACGAATATTAAAAATCGGTGAAGAGGAAAATGTTGATGTTACTATTATTGAAATAGGAGGAACAGTCGGAGATATAGAATCTATACCATACCTGGAAGCTGCAAGACAGTTTGTCCATGATTTTGGCAAAGAGCGGACATTATATATTCATTTAACTCTGATACCGTCTGTTTCGCAGGGAGAGTTTAAAACAAAGCCCACACAGCATTCTGCAAAAGCACTAAGGGAAATCGGTATACATCCGGATATTCTTTTATGCAGGTCTACTCAAGTTGTCAGTATCGAATTGCAGAAAAAAATATCATTATTTACAAATGTTGAAGAAAAAGCTGTTTTCTCTGCACATGATGTAGAAACAATATATGAAATACCTCTGGTATTTTCCAAACAGAAGCTTGATGTGATTATCCTGGAAAAATTAAATATAAATGCTAAGAAATCAAATTTAAAGAAGTGGGAAACAGTTGTAAATATTTTTAAAAATGCTAAGAAAGCTGTTAGGGTAGGAATAATAGGCAAATACCTCGATTTACATGATTCTTATAAATCCATATTCGAAGCATTAATTCATGGAGGTTTTGCAAATAACTGCAGAGTAAAACTTGTTAAAATAGATGCAGAAGAGCTGGAAGCAAAATCTAATATAGACAGTATTTTAAAAGACATTGACGGTATGCTGGTACCAGGAGGTTTTGGCCTGAGAGGTATAGAAGGCATGGTAAAAGCAGCACACCTTGCAAGATTAAAAAATGTTCCTTATTTTGGTATATGTCTTGGCATGCAGATAATGGTTGTTGAATTTGCAAGAAATGCACTTAAACTTGATAATGCAAACAGTACGGAATTCGATCCTGATTCGGAACATCCGGTAATCTGTTTACTGGAAGACCAGGTGGATATTAAAGCGTATGGTGGAACTATGAGACTTGGGCGTGGTGAGTCTGTATTAAAAAAAGAAAGTAAAATTTGTTCAATATATGGAAAAGTAAAGATATATGAACGGCATAGACACCGTTATGAAGTTTCAAATAATTACAGGGACGAGCTAAATAAAGCCGGACTGACAATATGCGGAGTTAACTCGGATAACTCGCTTGTTGAGTCCGTAGAATGGGCAGGCCATAAATGGGGAATTGGTGTACAATTTCACCCGGAATTCACTTCAAAACCGATTCCTGCACATCCATTATTCCAGAGTTTTATTAAAGAGTGTTTGGACTATGGGCCAAATTAAATATCCAATTCTTATTATTCTTATAATCTTCTTTAGTTCCTGTAGTTTTAATTATGAAGAAGCTATGTTTGATTCGGATTTTGATACTCAAATTCCTAAAACAATTTTAATTAATTATTCACAGATAACGGTAAGAGACGGCCAGAATACTACAAAGTTGGAAGCAGCAAGAGCAGAAAACTATGACCAGCTTAATAAAACGATTATTAATGGTTTATATTTTTATGAAATTGATAATAATGGTAATCAATTAATGGAAGGATGGGCAGACGAGGCTGTTTTTTATACGGAAACAGAAAATGCGGAAGTTTATAATTCTATATACATTTATTCTTTTACAGAAGAAGCAGGAATTTTTGCAACAAGTTTATTATGGGACAAAGAAGCAAAGCTTCTTAGTTCTGATGAAGATAGTATAGTAACACTTAAAAAGGATGACGGCTCGATTGTTTCCGGGATAGGGTTTGAAGCAGATTTACGGAGAAAGGAAATAAAATTTAATTCTACAATTGATGGTACTTATTTTTTTAATGAAGATGAATAGAAATATATATATACTAATATTATTATTATTATTAATTAACACACAATTATTCTCTGATAATATTACCTTTTCGGGAGATTCCATGCAGGCAGATCTTGCATCCGGAAGAGAAAGAACAATATTAACAGGGAATGCATATCTTCAAACAGAAGATACTGTTATTTATGCAGATAGAATTGAGCTATACGGCGAAGATTTTATTTTTGCATTATGTACAGATAATGTAATTGTTATAAATTCAGAAAAGCAGATAGAAATTACCAGCGACTGGCTTTTTTATGATAGAGATGAAGAGCTGTTCCGTATTCAAGGGAATGCTGTTATGGAAGATAAAGAGAATGGTATTGTTATAAAAGGCGGATTAATTGAAAATAGGGATAAAGAGGATATAACGATTGTTCAGGTTGGTGTTAGAATATTAAAGGAAGATATGGTGTGCAGGGCCCAGATGGCACGGTACTTCCGTGATGAACAGAGACTTGAATTGTATGGTATGCCTCTTGTAATCTGGAAGGATGATGAATATAAGGCAACGAGGATTTATATAGATCTTGAGAATGATGAAATCCAGCTTGAAGGTGATGTTTCTGCTCAGGTGGAATATGATGAAGATGAAGATGAAGATGAAGAAACTACAGAATAAAAATAAGTTTGATAAAAAAGAAAAAATTAGTCTGGGAATAGAGGGTCTTGTTAAACGTTATGGCAAAAAATATGCCGTAAATGGTGTTGAATTCTCTATGACTACAAGTGAAATTGTTGGATTACTGGGCCCAAATGGTGCAGGAAAAACAACAATTTTTTATTCAATTGTAGGTTTTGTAAAACCTACCGCAGGGAAAATTTTATTGGGTGACCATGATATTACGAGCCTGCAAATGTATAAAAGGGCCCAGAAAGGAATAGCATATCTGCCTCAAGAGGCATCTGTTTTTAGAAAGCTTACTGTAGAGCAAAACGTTTGGGCAGTACTGGAAACACGAAAAGAAGTAACATCAGAAGTCCGGATTGAAATCCTGGAAAACCTTCTTAATGAACTGGGAATAGAAAAATTAAGAAAACAGAAGGCTAATACTTTATCCGGAGGCGAGCGGAGAAGAACAGAAATAGCACGTGCACTTGCTATGGAACCGAGGTTTTTGCTGCTTGATGAGCCTTTTTCCGGAATAGACCCAATAGCTGTTAATGAGATAAAAAGGATTATACAGGACCTTTCTACTAAGGGTATTGGAATACTTATTACAGATCATAATGTACGCGATACTCTGGAAATAACAAAAAGGTCATATATAATCAATCTTGGAAAAATTGTAGACAATGGAACAAAAGAGGAATTATTAGAAAGCCCTATTGCCAGACAGATATATCTAGGTCATGATTTTCAGATGTAAAAAAGAATTCATAACACTGTTTATTAGTTTGCCTTTTTAATGTATAATTTGAAATAAGTGGTCATATTAGTGTCTGATTTAATGGGAATTTGACAAATATTAAAAAGCATTTGACAAACCCAATAGAGATGAACCAGAATTATAGTATAGAGGATTGTTCGCAGGAGGAATATTTTTGCAGTATCAGAAACCTGTATTACGCCAAGAACAGAAGCTTAAATTAACACCACAACTTTACCAGGCTATCAATCTGATGGCATTACCAATTCAGGACTTAAGACTCAAAATTCAGGAAGAAATTGAAAAAAATCCTGCTTTAGAGATTGTAGAAGACAATTCCGTTGTATCATTAGATGAAATAACTAAAAAAGAACAAGAATACAGTATATTTGAAGAAACCTCTGATTTCGGATTTTTCAGGAGCAGAAATAGGGATTCATCGGACTCAAAAAGACAGTTTATAGAAGGCACTCTAACGAGGCTGGAGTCTTTATACGACCATTTAATGTGGCAGCTTCGATTACAGCATATTTCGAAAGACTCATATAGAATTGGTGAATTATTGATTCAAAATCTTGATGATAATGGATTTCATATTGAAGAGCCGGAAATATTTGTAAAAGAATATGAATTGGAAACTTTATATGAAGTTATGAAGCTTATTCAGAATTTCGACCCGATTGGTGTCTGCACAAAAGACTTTAAAGAATCGCTTATTGTTCAGATTGATAATAATATTGAAACGAATCCGCATGCGCATGAAATAATTAGTGAATATGTAAAATTACTTGAAAAAAACAGACTTGGTGATATTGCAAAAAAGATGAAAATATCCCAAGAAGAAGTTCAGACTGCATTTGATTTTATTAAAACACTGGATCCTATGCCTGGAAGAAATTATTCTACAGAAGCTCCGAGATACGTTATTCCTGATATCATGATTAAGCTAAAAGATGGTGAATTCGTAATTATATTAAATGATGAAGAAATACCTGTTTTAAGTGTAAATCCGTTTTTCAAAGAAATTAGCGATGAAAAAAACAAATCAGAAACAAAAGAATTAAACAGGTTTGTAAATACAAACATTAATGATGCAAGATGGTTTATCAGGAGTATCGGGCATAGGAATGAAACATTATTAAAAACAGTCAGAGCTATTGTTGAATTCCAGAGGGATTTTTTTAGAAACGGCCCGAAATATCTTGTTCCTCTCGTATTAAAGGATATTGCTAAAGAGATAGATGTTCATGAAGCAACAGTTTCCCGGGTTACATCAAGTAAATATATTCAAACTGAATGGGGAATATTTGGATTAAAGTACTTTTTTTCAAATTCTATTACTGGTTCCAGCTCGGACGGGTCTAAATATTCCAAACAGGCTGTAAAAGAAATTATTAAAGAGATTATTATCGATGATAATACGGAAAATAAACAACTTTCTGATAGTAAGATTGCTGAAATCCTCTTACAAAGAGGAATAAAAATTGCAAGAAGGACTGTTACTAAATACAGAAGGGAGTTAAAAATAAATTCATCATTTTTAAGATAGTATTAGGGGGTTTTATGCACACAGAAATAAGAGGAGTCCATATTGATGTAAGTGAAAGTGTGAAAGAGTACATTGATAAAAAACTACAGAAGCTGGACTTTGTAAAAGATTTAATCATCGATCTATTATTTACTATTTCAAAAGAGAAAAAGGGTTTTAAATTGGAAGTAACTATTAATTTTAGATGGGGAGCTTCTGCTCACATTAGTGCTGATTCATTTGAAATGTATGAAGGTATTGATATATTGTTTTCTAAGGTTGAACATAAAGTGACAAAAGAAAAGGAGAAAATGCAGCAGCACTAAAAAAACATAAAAATAATTATCTCCTTTTATTAAATTTGGGTTACAATAAAGAATCTAAGTGATATACTGTTGTAATTATATCGTAATGGAGAACCCCGGAGCAGAGTTCCAGAGTATCTTCGTTCTCATGGCTGCCTGACCACTAAACCGTCTTGGTAGATTTAAACTAATAGATAAAATTTGTGGTGCCGGTTTAGTGGTCAGGCACTAGTTTATTGCCTCCATCCCCTTAAGTCAGAACTGCGGGGATGGAGGCTGTTAGAATAAGAAAATCATATTAATTAAGGGCTAAATCTGTCCCGCGTTAATATGTAAATGGAAATAAATTGTGAAAAAGTTTTCTGTATTAGATCTCCTTCAATTGGATTTAAAAGAGCATGATGCTCTTAACCTTAAGTGTGTCGCAGGAAGGCCCGGGCTTTCCAGAGAAATTACTCTGCCTGAGCTAAACAGGCCTGGTCTTGCACTTGGCGGATTCTATGATAATTTTGGCTTTAAAAGAATACAGGTTTTCGGAAGAGGAGAAAACGCCTACTTAACCAAACTTGAAAAAGAAGGCAATTCTGTTAATATTAAGAAAATGTTTGAATACAAGCTCCCATGCTGTATTTTTACATATGGATTTGAACCGATTCCAAGTTTTTATAAATTTGCTAATGCAGCACAATGTCCGGTACTATCTACAGACCTTTCATCATCTGAATTCTCAAAAAGAATAATAAGGGTATTAAGTAATATTTTTGCACCTGTTACTACAAATCATGGTGTATTAATGGAAGTTTTCGGAATGGGCGCATTAATAAAGGGAGAAAGCGGCGTTGGTAAAAGTGAGTCTGCGCTATCTTTAATTGAGCGCGGGCACAGGCTTGTAGCTGATGATGTTGTTCAGATACGTTGTGTTAGTGGTAATTTTCTTATGGGTAAAGGTTTTAGTACTATAACAAGCCACCATATGGAAATAAGGGGATTGGGTATAATTAATGTAACGCACCTTTTCGGAATGGGAGCGATTAGAGATGAAAAAAGAGTGGAAATGGTAGTTGAAATTGAAGATTGGGACTCTACAAAAGCATATGACAGGATGGGTTCTGTTAATAATACTGTAGAAATATTGGGTGTGAAATTGCCGTATATTAATATACCAATTAAACCAGGGCGTGATGTTCCTCTACTAATTGAAATAGCTGCTATGAATGAAAGGCTAAAAAATATGGGATATCATTCTGCGAAGGAATTCGATAAAAACATTATAAAATGGCTGGAAAGAAAACATGTAAGAAGTCAATATTATGCTGAATCTCAAAATGGTGAAAACAGTCAGTGATAGAAAAGAAAATTATCATAAAAAACAGGGCCGGAATTCATGCAAGGCCTGCTGCGTTGCTTGTGCAAACTGCTAATATGTTTGATTCACAAATATTTATTAAGAAAGATACAGAAACTATTAATGGTAAATCTATAATGGGAATTATTACCCTTGGAGCTACTTATAAAACAGAATTAAGTATTATTGCAGACGGCAGTGATGAGGAAGAGGCTGTAGATGCAATAGTCAGGCTTTTTGAAAATAAGTTTCAGGAAGAATGAAAAAAGTATTTATTATATATTTCATTTTGTTAAAGTTTTTAATTTTTTCTCAGGAAGTATTATTAACTGTTGAGTCCAGTTATTATAGTGTAAATGTATCATCAAAATTAGAATTAGATTATATAGAAGAAGTATTGGATTCGCTTAATAATGGGTTTGAAGCTGAAATATTTTTTGAGTTTAGATTATATGAGAAAGCATCCGGGTTTTTGTCCTTTTTAGGTGATAGACTATTAATAGAAGAAAAATCATATTATATTGCGGAAATAGATATATTTGAAAAAACATATATCATAACTACTAATGAGAAGGAAGTTTTTACGTATGATACAGAAGCAGAATTTATTAAGAATTTCTTCGAAATAGATTCAAATCTTCTGTACAGTGATTTATGGGATGATGAAAAAGAATACTATGTATTAGCAAGAATACAGCTGAATCATGTAAAACTTGTTCCGCCGTTAGACCTAATTTCGTTATTTTACTCTACTGGTATTATTACTGATTGGGCAGAAATAAAGTTAAATGGTAATGATTAAATGAGAATGCAAAGTAAAACAAGTGTAATAGGGCTTTTCGCTCTTGTACTGTTCTATTTATTTTTAATTATTCTGATTTTAATATTCTCACAGCAAATACTGTCAAATATTTCTACAACCAGTTTACAGGCAAATACATTCGCACTTGTAGTAATTTTAATTCTACCATTATTTCTATTAGGTGCAATAATCTTTAATATTGTAAAACTTATAAATGAAAGAATTAGAAAAAAAGCAGGTTCCAAACTTAAAACAAGACTACTTCTTTTCTTTGCATTTATTGCCTTATTATCTTTAATACCTCAAACACTTTTTTCTATAAGCTTTATTAATTCTGCTATTAATTTCTGGTTTAGCGCCAGAATTGGTGAAGCTATGGAAGGCGGTCTGGATGTTTCTGTGCGTTTTTATACAGACAAAGTAGAGAATTTAAGCACTTATGGGAAGAGTCCTCTTTTGGAGGAATTTCTGGATGAGCTATCGAATAATCCCGATAGAGTCTGGGAAAATATAAGGTACTCTAACCCGGAAATAAATGTTTTTCAGGTTTTTGATAAAAATGGTAATGAGGTGATATTTGAGGGAGACAGTATTACAAAAATAGAGGATTTAAAGGATATTAACTGGCAGGATGTTAGTTCTCCTGTAAAGGAAGTACGTGGTGAAGATACTATTTTACGTATATTTAAAATTCATTATATTGGAAATAAGGAATACCTTGTTATTATCGGAATACAATTCCCTAAACGGTTTAGTGAGTATGCGTTCAGGTTAACAGAGACCGGGAGGATTTTTAAGCAGGTTTTTCAGTATAAAGACAGATTCCGTGTAGTGCTTATACTTTTTTATTTTTTATTTTCTTTTCCAATTCTTTTACTTTCTTTTTTGCTAAGCTTTCTACTCTCCGAAGAAATTATCCGGCCGATTGTAGATCTTGAAGAAGCTACAAAACGTGTTTCTGAAGGTGATTTTTCATATAGAATTTTATCAGGTACTCATGACGAATTATCTGTTTTAGTAAGTTCATTTAATAAAATGGTTTCTGAACTGGGTGGTTCAAGGAAAAAGCTGATACAGGCAGAAAAAATATCTGCGTGGAAGGAAATTGCCCAGCGTCTTGCTCACGAAATTAAGAATCCATTAACTCCGATTAAATTATCTGCACAGAGAATGTTAAAAAAATATAATGAAAAACCTGAAGAATTTAATGAGGTATTAAATCAGTCTGTTTCTGCAATTATTACAGAAGTTGATAATTTAAATAAACTTCTTATTGAGTTCCGTGAGTTTACAAAGCTGCCGGACCCTTTCCCTGAAAATGTAAATTTTAAAGAATTAATAGAAGAAGTGCTTTTAATTTATAAAAACCTGTCTGTTAATATTGATTTTGAGTGCAGACATCATTCAATTGAAATATCCATAAATGTTGATAAAAATCAGATTAAGCAGGTATTTGCCAATCTTTTAAAAAATTCTATTCATGCTATAAAAGATGAGGGAAAAATAATTATTTCTACTAATGTAATAGATAAAAGCGGATTATTATATTTAAGGATTCAGATTAGCGATACAGGTTGTGGAATGAATGATGAAGTACAACAGAAATTGTTTGACCCTTATTTTACTACAAAAAGAGACGGGTCCGGGTTGGGCCTGGCTATTGTAGAAAGAATAATATTTGACCATAATGGCAGTATCTGGTTTGAAACAAAGTTAGGCAGCGGGACAAGCTTTTTTATTGATTTGCCTTTTAAGGAGCCTGTATGAAAAGTGTATTGATAATTGATGATGAACCTGGAATCAGAACAGTCTTAAGAGATGTTTTGGAAGATGAAAAGTATAAAGTATTTCTTGCAGAAGATGGTTATGAAGGGCTTGCTTTACTTAAAAGAGAGGTTGTAGATCTTGTAATTTTAGATGTTTGGCTTCCAAATATTGGCGGAATAGATGTATTAAAACTAATAAAAAAAGATTATGGGGATACAGAAGTAATAATTATTTCGGGGCATGCAAATGTTCAGATGGCAGTACAAGCTGTAAAAATGGGCGCTTATGATTTTTTAGAAAAACCATTATCTCTGGATAAAACAATAACTGTTATACGGAATGCAATAAAATTTGAAGAACTTAAAAAAGAAAATAGAGACCTTAAAAACAAGTTGTTTGTAGAAGATAAAATGATTGGTTCTGGTGAAAAAATGAAGAGAGTCCGTGAGCTTATTAAACAGAGCGCCGAATCTGACAGCAGAATATTAATACTTGGAGATAATGGTACTGGTAAAGAACTTGTGGCAAAAGAAATACATCTTAAAAGCAGCAGAGCTAATGGGCCGTTTATAGAGGTAAATTGTGCAGCAATACCGGAGAATCTAATAGAAAGTGAATTATTCGGCCATGAAAAGGGTGCATTTACCAATGCTTTTGTAAAAAGGAAAGGCAAGTTTGAGCTTGCAGATAATGGCACATTATTCCTTGATGAAATAGCTGATATGTCATTAAGTACTCAGGCAAAGGTTCTACGAGTTATTCAGGAATTAAAATTTGAAAGAATAGGGGGTGAGGAATCTATTTCTGTAGATGTGCGTATAATCGCTGCTACAAATAAAAATATTGAACAGCTTATTAAAGATAGACTGTTTAGAGAAGATTTATATTTCCGGCTAAATGTTATTCCAATATTTGTGCCTCCATTAAGGGAGAGACTTGAAGATCTTGATGAACTGGTCGATTATTTCTTAAATAAATACATGAATCCTGCTTGGGCGGAGCCCAAATCTTTATTAAAAGAGGCCCTGGAAGAATTAAAGAAGTACAGCTGGCCAGGGAATATTAGAGAATTAAAGAATTTTATTGAACGTATAAATATAATGGTAGACGAAAATATTATTTCTGTTAATTTAGTTAATGCTAATTTATCTGTTAGTGCGTATGGTAAACCGGGAAATATGGATAAAAATAGCTTTAAAAGTCAATTAACATCAAAAAAATATCTAAAAATGAAATTAAATGATGCAAAAAATGTGTTTGAAAAAGAATTTTTAGTGGATAAACTTAAGAAAAACGAGTATAATATCTCGAAAACAGCAGAAGAGCTTGGTATCTATCCAAGTAATCTCCATGGTAAGATTAAGAAATTTGCAATAGTTTTAGAAAGAAATTGATATGAAAGAATTAACTACAAGGCAAAAAGAAGTTTTTAATTTTATAAAATTATTTATAAGTGAGCATGGATACCCTCCTACAATTAGAGAAGTAGGAGATGAATTCAAAATATCCGTTAGAGGCAGTTATGACCATATTAAGGCATTAGAAAAAAAAGGTTTTATTAAGTGTAATTTAAAACGTTCCAGAGCAATTGAGATAACAGATAGCAGTAAAGATGAATACATCAAAAAGATGCTGAAAGTGCCAATACTTGGTTCGGTTGCAGCTGGTGTGCCTTTATTTGCAGAAGAGAATTTTGATGGTAATTTGGAAATACCGGCAGATTATACTGGTAACGGAAGGCATTTTGCATTAAGGATTCAGGGTGATAGTATGAAGGACATTGGTATACTAAATGGAGATATGGCAATAATAAATTATCAGGAAACTGCAAATAATGGAGAAATTGTTGTTGCCATGATAAATGAAGCTATAACCTTAAAGCGTATTTATATAGAAAAAAACCGTGTTAAATTAAAATCAGAAAACCAGGCATACCCACCTATTTATACTCAACAGGCAAGAGTAATTGGAAAACTCTCCTGTATAATTAGAAAGTATTAATTATGAATAATGTCTATTTATTACTCGGCCCGGAAGAGGGTGAGAAACATAAATTTATAAATGAATACATCGAAAAAATCGAAAAACAAATTGGTGAATCACCGGATGTAGAAAAGGTTTATCCATATGATACGGATATGCTCGATACAGTTTCCGGATTGCAGAATGTATCTCTGTTTTCCAAATACAGGATAGTAATTTTAAATAATACCGAAGAAATAAAACAAGGAAATGGCTTAAATGTTTTACTGGATTATTGTAAAGCTCCTTCTCCGGATGTAACTCTGTTCTTATTATCCGAAACTATTGGCAATGTAAGCAAGAAACTGGATAAAGTTATTCCAAAAGAGTGCAAAAAAATATTCTGGGAATTGTTTGAGAACAAAAAAGTAGACTGGATTAGAGCTTATTTTAGAGAGAATGAAATCCAGATTGATGTAGAGGCCATCAATTTTATTATCGAAATGGTAAATGGAAATACAATGGACCTTAAAAATGAATGCAGCAGGCTGTCTTTATTTTTCGGTAAAAATGCAGAATTAAAAATAGAAGATGTAGAAAAATATATTTTTCATAGTAAGGAAGAGAATGTATTCACTCTTTTTAATTTTATTGCATTAAGGGACCTGCCTGCTTCTCTGGAAATATTAAATAAAATACTATTATCCAAAGAATCCGAACCAATTGGAATACTTGCTGGTGTGCTATGGCAGGTAAGAAAGCTTCACGATTTTAAAAGGCTATTAGAAGAGAATTATTCGCAAGACGATGCATTTGGAAAAATCAATATAAGAAATAAACGGAGCAGGAAAATTTATATTGAGGCAGGTAAAAATTATTCTTTAGGTGAGATAAGGTCGGTTATAGTATTAATCAATGAGTTTGATGAAAGGCTGCGGTCTGTCAAATCCGACCTTCATATTTTGCTATTACAGCTGTTTATTTATAATATAGTTGTACGCGGCGGCAATATGGTGCGGATAAAGTAATTATATGCTTAGTAAAAAAGAGCAGGAAAAGTTAAAAAAGGAATTCCTTAATGTATTACAGGATAATAGTGAAGAATCATTATCCGGCTTTGCTTATAATCTAAAAAAAACAATCGAATCAAAGAAAGCTCTATATTTTGAATTAAATGCGGATTCTGATTTTTTAATAACGGAAATTAGAAAAATAGTTTTTAATATACAAGACTATATTAATAACTACAGGCGCGAATTCGTAAATGTGCTTGTAGAAGACATAATCAATCTCTGTTTTATAATTATAAAATCGAAAAATAAATTAAGTGAAAATGAAATATTTTTTATGACCTCAATATTGCTATTAATTCACCAGGATACGGAACTTTCGGGAAAAGAAAAACTCTGTAGTATATTAAATGATTTTTCCGGTGCATCAGATATGGCAAAAGTAAATAAGATGTGGCCAAAGGTAGAGCAGCTTCTGCCAAAGCATGTAGATAAAAATAATCTTCCTCTGCCTTCTCTGGATTGTTTAAAGAGGTATGATGATGAGAACGGTACCATGCATTATGAAAAGATGAGAACAATATTTTTTACTTTTATACAAAGCCTTATGAAAATAGACGGGCATATAACAGAAAATGAAGTTAAAACAGAAAAACTTATAAATAAAATTCTCTTTAGTAAAAAACCATTTTCCAGAGATAAAATAATTTCTTTAGGAAGTTCGGAGGAAGAAGGAGTAAATTCTTCTGAAATAGTCGCAGCAGTAGAAGGAATAGAAGAAGACTTTGAATCTGTTTTAAAAAAGATTGATGAGATGGTCGGTCTTGATAATATAAAAGAAGAGATAAATACACTTATTAATTTAATTAAAATAAAAAAGAAGCGTAAAGAAAGAGGACTGCCTAATTCGAAAATATCTCTGCATTCTGTATTTTATGGACCCCCTGGAACAGGTAAAACAACAATTGCAAGGCTATTAGGTAAAGTATTTAAATATCTCGGGCTGCTCGAAAAGGGACATGTTGTAGAAACAGACAGGGCAGGGCTTGTGGCAGGTTTTATAGGCCAGACAGCTATCCAGGTAAATAAAATTGCAGAAGCAGCGATGGGTGGAATATTATTTATAGATGAAGCTTATGCATTAAAAGGCAGCGGGAATGATTTTGGACAGGAAGCAATAGATACAATATTAAAACGGATGGAAGACCATAGAGACAAGTTTGTTGTTATTGTTGCAGGATATCCGGATGAAATGAAAGAGTTTATAGATTCCAATCCAGGTTTAAAATCTCGATTCAGCAGATATTTTTATTTTAAGGATTATAACGCTATCGAACTTGTACAGATATATAAAATATTTTGTAAAAATACTGCCATAAATCTTACAAAAGCAGGAGAAGAAAAATTGCTTACTATGTTGAAAATACTCTATGCTAAAAAGGGCAGGTCTTTCGGAAATGGAAGACTTGTAAGAAATATCTTTGAAAAATCCATAGGGAACCAGGCAAACAGACTTGTAAAGATATCGCCGCTTACAGATGAGATATTATCAACAATAAAGGATGCAGACATCCCTCTGGAAAATGAATTATATGAATAATTTTTAAGTTATTTTTTCGAGCTCTTCTATTGTTTTCTTTAGTTCATCTATTATTGGATGTTTCCAGGTTTCTTCCAAAATATATAATAATTTCCTAAATCGTTTTATTTGAACTTCTTTACCTCGTTTAAAAACAGACCATATATCGATACCTTCATTAATACTTTTAATAATAGAGCGGATATTATGAATTTTATCGGCAGCAGAAACTGCCTTTGATTCTATAGGGCATTCTTTTATGTGTTCCAGATATTTCTGCTTTCTTTCCAACCATGGCAAAGACTTATCTTGTTCGGAAACATCATTAACAAGTTCTGCTATATTTTTATTAAAAGCCTTTTCTAAGTCTTCTTTTGAATATTTAGTGTCCTCTATTACATCATGAAGAATCCCGGCGGCAATTACATTATCATTAAATCCTGCTCTTTGTAATATAAGGCCGACCATAACAGGGTGTTGAATAAATGGAGTAACAGATTCAGGGTCTTTTCTTTTCTGGTCTAAATGCGCCTTGGCTGCAAATATAACTGCATTGTTTATAACTTCCGAGAAAAACATATATCAATATTAAAGATTAAATCTCAATCATTCAATCTCTTTTTTAATTATTTCTGCAATATAATCTGCTGATTTGTCTATATCGATTAATTTGGAATCTTTTTCTCTTCTTAATTTTATTTCTATCTTTTTTTCTTCCAGGCTGCGCTTGCCGATTGTAATACGTAAAGGTATACCTATTAAATCCGCATCTTTAAACATAACACCAGGACGTTCTCCTCGGTTGTCAAATAAAACTTCTATATTATTTTCTAAAAGTTCATTGTAGATATTTTCTGATGCTTCTTTTACTTCATCATCTTTTCCAATAGGGCAGATAATTACATGAAAAGGTGCAATTGGAAACGGCCATATTATTCCATTCTCATCATTGTTCTGTTCAATCGCTGCAGCCATAGTCCTTGTTACACCTATTCCATAACAACCCATAGTAAGTGTAATAGTTTTTCCGTTTTCATCCAGGACAGTTGCACCCATCTTTTCGGAATATTTCCTACCAAGAAAGAAGACCTGTCCAACTTCTATTCCTCTGTAAAGCTCATAAGTTCCTTTTTTGCAGCGCGGGCATGATTCTTTTTCTACGGCTTGCCTTAAGTCATAGTAAACAGTATGTTCAGGAAAATCACGGCCCGCATAAACATTTAATATATGTGTGTCCTTTTTATTTGCACCTGTAATACCTCCGCTTAGTCCCTTTAAATAATTATCTGCATAAACCGGAGTTTCTATTTTTAAACCTACAGGGCCTGCAAATCCTACTGGTGAGCCTGTTACTTTTAAGATGGTATCATCATCTGCAAGTATAAGCTCATCGCATTTAAGAATAGCAGTTAATTTTGTTTCTGCAAGTTCATGGTCTCCGCGTACCATTACAACAACTGGTTTTTCATCTGCAAGGTATACAAGGGTTTTACACGCTTTGTCTGCCGAAACATTTAAGAACTCTGTAACTTCCTCTATTGTTCTTTTATCTGGTGTTTCTACTTCTTTTATTTCGAGTTGCGTTTCATTTGCTGCCTGAATATCTGCAGGCTCCAAACATTCTGCTTTTTCTATATTCGCAGCATATTCACATTCGGAGCAGGATAAAATCGCATCTTCACCATTTTTTGCAAGAACCTGGAACTCGTGAGAAAGTGTTCCGCCTATTGCTCCTGTGCCTGCTTCTACAGCACGGAATTTTAAGCCGCATCTTGTAAAAATCTTTCTGTATGTTTCATACATTAGATTGTATGATTTAATTGAACTTTCTTTATCAATATCAAATGAATAAGCGTCCTTCATAATAAATTCACGTCCGCGCATAAGACCGAACCTTGGGCGTATTTCGTCTCTGAATTTAGTCTGAATTTGATAGAGGTTAATTGGAAGTTCTTTATAGCTTCTTACTTCATTTTTTACTAAGTTGGTAATTACTTCTTCGTGTGTAGGGCCAAGACAGAAATCTGCATCTTTTCTGTCTTTAAAACGCAGCAGCTCCGGACCATAATATCCCCAGCGACCGCTTTCCTCCCAGAGTTCTTTTGGCTGAACTGTCGGCATTAAAAGTTCTATTGCATTTGCCCTGTCCATTTCTTCTCTTATAATAGTTTCTATTTTACGGATAGACCTTAGGGCAAGCGGCAGATAATTATAGATTCCTGCTGCGAGTTTTCGTATCATTCCGGACCTGAGCATTAGTATATGTGAAATTACAACTGCATCTGCAGGAACCTCTTTTAGTGTTGGTGCAAGATATTTTGAATAAAGCATATGACCTCCGATTTTGCATATTAGTAAAAGATTAAAGATGTTTCAAGTTACTTTAGCACAAAGAAAACTTCGATGTTAAAAAAAAGAATTTTCGATGTGATGCCTTTGAATTGCTGTTTATAAGTTTTAACTGGTTCTTTTACCGGGGATTTTATTTGACACGGATTTTTGGATAAACTAATTCATGAGGTTTTTACTTTAAAAGGAATATTATAACTTTCATTGGATTTACACGGATTTTGATTTTTGTATTAGAGATTTTGTTTTCTTTTAAACTAAAATATGAAAAAAATGAGGGAATAAAGTAGAATATTTAGTTATAATGACCAGTTATAAAAATGTAGGAAGCTGATAATTTTCTACAAATACGCTTATTATAAAATGTATAGAAAACAACGATAGTTTTGGTCGTATTAAAGGAAGAAAACAACAACATGATAACAGGCGAAATTAAAAACAAAATAGACCAGATTTGGAATGCCTTTGCAGCAGGCGGTATTGTAAATCCTCTTACTGTAATAGAACAGATTACTTATCTCCTCTTTATCCGCAGACTGGATGAAATACAAACAACAAAAGAAAAACAGGCAAGGCATATAAATAAGAAAATAGAAAATACAATATTTACAGCAAAACAAAAAATCTTCCGCTGGTCTTATTTTAAAGACCTGGAACCTAATGAAATACTAAATCTTTTTATTCGGCAAGATGGTATTTTTGCTTTTATAAAAAACATGAACAAAAACGGAGAATCAAGCTATGCCCGTTTTATGAAAGATGCTGTTTTTATGATTACCAATCCGGCACTTTTAGATAAAGTTATTTCCATGCTGGATGAAATCCCCATGCAGGACAGGGATACAAAAGGCGACCTCTATGAATATCTCCTTTCCAAACTTACAACAGCAGGACGGAATGGCCAGTTCAGAACGCCAAGGCACATCATTAAAATGATGGTAGAACTCACCTCACCCAAACCTGATGATATAATAGGAGACCCTGCAAGCGGTACCTGCGGATTCCTCATGTCAGCTTCGGAGTATCTGCGTAAAAATAATGAAGAAATGTTACGGGACAAAAAACAGGTAAAACACTTTTTAAACTCAATGTTTACAGCTTATGATTCGGATGTAACTATGTGCCGAATAGGAGCTATGAACCTCTTTCTTCATGGCATAGAAAATCCAACAATTGAACAAAGGGATTCATTAAGTAATGATTATGAAGAAGAGGATGTATTTACGCTTGTTCTGGCCAATCCGCCTTTTAAAGGTTCTCTGGATTTTGACAGCACTTCCAAAAGCCTTCAGCAGATGGTGAAAACAAAGAAAACAGAACTATTATTTTTAGGACTTTTCTTACGGCTTCTAAAACCAGGCGGCCGGTGTGCATGTATTGTCCCGGACGGAGTATTATTCGGTTCTTCAAATGCACACAAACAAATTAGAAAAACTCTTATAGATGGCCATAAACTCGATGCAATCATTTCCATGCCTTCCGGTGTATTCAAACCATATGCGGGAGTTTCTACAGCAGTGCTTGTTTTTACAAAAACCAACTCCGGCGGTACAGATAATGTATGGTTTTATGATATGCAGGCGGACGGTTTTTCCCTTGATGATAAGCGAACATTATTGGATGAGAATAAACATGAGAATAACAATATTCCGGATATTATAAAAAGATGGAGTGAAAAAGAAAAAGAACTAAAACGCAAACGAACAGAACAATCCTTTATGGTTCCTGTGAAGGAAATTATTGATAATGAATATGACCTTTCTATTAACAGATATAAAGAGATTGTCTATGAAGAAGTGAAATATGCCCCGCCTAAGAAGATTATAGGTGATTTGGAAAAACTGGAGAAGGAAATACAAACGGGGCTTGCGGAGTTGAAGGGGATGGTGAAATGATGAATAAATTTCTCGCAAAGCCCGCAGAGACCGCAAAGGGAAGGGGATGATTAAGTGGAAAATAAATTTCTCACAGAGCTCACGAAGAACACAGAGGAAAGGAGATGATGAAGTTATGATTTTATATAGAGAAAATGCACAATATAAAGAGTTCCAATTTAAAAAAGAGGAAGATTTTGAAAATGAGATTGTTCAAAATAGTGCTCTGTTTTTTGGGAATCGAACAATATATATCGATGCAAAGAAAAAAATTGAATCGAAAAGTCTTGGGAATACAATTCCTGACGGCTTTTTGATAGATTTAACAGATGTTGGTAATCCTGACTTTTATATTATTGAAGTTGAATTATCCTCACATGATTTCTATAAGCATATATTCCCACAAATAACAAAGTTCTTTGCATTCTTTAAGAATACTGAAAAACGGAAAGAACTTATTGAAAAAATATATTCAATAATCAATATGGATTCAAAACTGAAAAAGAATTTTCAAAAACTTATAAACGATAAAGAAATCTATAAATACATAAACGATGTAATTGAAAATAGTCAAAATATTTTATTAATTTTAGATGAAGAGAAAATAGAGCTCCCAGAAATCATGGATACTTATACAGATACCTGGGGAAAGATTGTTAAACTTCAGATAATAAAAAAGTTCACAAATAACAATGACGCTATTTTTACCATGCAACCTGAATTTGAGAGTATTGAATACTCCACCCTTAAAAGCATTGAAGACGTAGAAAATTCAAAGGTAGAAATAACTGAAGAATTTCATTTAGATGGAGTTCAAGATGTAATCAAAGATATTTATTTTCAATTAAAAAAGAAACTCATGGTAATTAACGATAGTATAATATTTAATCCTCAGAAATATTATATTTCCATTGTGAATAAAAAAAATGTTGCCTATTTTATTTTTAGTAAAAAGAAAATCCGTTTGGTTGTAATGCGCCCATTGGAAGATTATTCGGAATCAATAAAAGTGAATAAAATTTCTACTTTATCAGAAAGTGTTCAGAAATTTTATGGAGCTCCTTGTGGGTCAATTTATATTGATAACATAAAAGGAATTGATGAGATTATTTCTGTTCTGAATCCTCTTATTCATATGGAGGAAGATGAATGAAGGGAATGTATGAAAATTTGGATTCAATATGCTCAATTATTGCAGGGCAATCACCCCCATCTTCTACTTACAATAATAGTAATAACGGGCTACCTTTTTTTCAAGGCAAAGCAGATTTTGGAGAATGTTATCCATCAGTTAGGAATTGGTGTTCAGAGCCAATTAAGATTTCTTTTCCTAATGATATCCTACTCTCTGTTAGAGCACCTGTCGGTTCAACAAATATCTGCGAACAAAAAGCATGTATTGGAAGAGGATTGTACGCATTAAGAAGTAATAAAGAAACAAATTATAAATATCTTTTTTATTATCTTCGTTCTATTGAAAGAAAAATATCCGGTACAGGTGTAGGTTCAACTTTTAACGCAATTACTTTAAAAGATGTAAAAAAAATCCAAATCCCTCTCCCCCCACTCCCAATACAAAAAAAAATCGCCGAAGTGCTGGACAAAGCAGACAGCCTGCGGCAGAAACGTAAAGAATCAATTGCAAAGCTGGATGAACTTGCACAAAGCATTTTTCTGGATATGTTTGGCGACCCTGTAACCAATCCTAAGGGGTGGGAAGTGAAGCAGTTGGAAGAGGTTTGTGAGTTTGAAAATGGTGACCGTTCCAAGAATTATCCAAATAAAGAGGATTTGGCAAATAATGGTATTATTTTTATAGATTCAAGTAATATAGTTAATTTTAAATTTACTTTTAATAATATCAAATATATTAAAGAAAAAAAATATAATAATTTAAATAGTGGAAAGTGCAAAAAAGGAAATATTATTTTTACTCTTCGAGGTAATGGATTAGGAAAATGTTGTATTTTTCCTTTCAATCAAGGTTTTATTAATGCCCAACTAGTAATTATCAGGCCCGATAAAATTTGTAACAATAATTTTCTTCTCAATCAGTTTTGTTATAAAACTATGTTTAAAGAAATATGGAAAATTGGGTCCGGTTCAGCACAACCACAACTTTCTGTTATTCATTTGAAAAGGTTGAACATTATACTTCCCCCCCTCAAACTCCAGCAACAATTCGCTTCCAGAATAGAAAAAATCCAATCCCTAAAAGAACAACACCATAAATCACTTTCAGAATCAGACAACCTATTCAACAGCTTTATGCAAAAATCCTTTAAGGGGTCAGGATACCGATTAGTGACAAATGAGATATTTTCGTCTTACAAAAAAGAAAAAATCTTCAAATATGAGAAAAATACTCATATTATTTATAAAAATTGTTGATTTTAATCATTTTATAGTTTAAATTTGAGAAAATATCTATAATTGGAGCAGAATTATGTTAGTAAGGTTTATAGTTTCTAATTATTTAAGCTATGCTGAAGAGCAGGAATTCTCAATGATTGCCGGAAAAGGGCTGCAAAAATCAGATTCTCATATTATTTCAGGTGAAAAAAATAAAAACCAGCCATTATTAAAAAACTCTATTATTTATGGTGCAAATGCCTCAGGAAAATCGAATTTGATTAAAGCTATTAGTACGGCCCAGTCTATGATTATAGCTCCGCCGACACTAAAAGGCCAAAGATTTCCAGATAACAGGTTTAAATTAGACAATACATACAGCAAGAAACCTACTCAGTTTGAATTCGACTTTATTATAAAAAATATACATTTTTCTTATGGATTCTCATATACACCGGATAAAATAAATGAAGAATGGTTATTAATTCATAAATCTACAAAAGAAATACCTGTTTTTGAACGCAAGGGTAAGAAAATTACTAACAATAAAAATTTATACAAAGGGGATAACTTTAAACGTCTTAATTTTATGGCAGATGATTTACTGGAAAACCAGCTCTTTTTAAATGTAGTTAATAATAGAAATTTTGAAAATATAGAAAATTCAGAATATTTTACTTTACCATTTTTATGGTTCCAGAGAAAACTTATTATACTCCATACTGGTGCAAGGTTTGTTACATGGCCTTTGATTATTAAAAATAATAAAATTAAAGAATATATGAAAAAGCTATTGGATGATTTTGATACCGGAATAATAGACCTTGACTTCGAAGAAATTGAACTGGAAAAATTAAACAAGAGTTTCCCTAAAAAACTATTAGAAGACATTTTTATTCAACTTCAAAATAATGAAAG
>SDBV01002774.1_pt1 | contig 26110 bp, 15 predicted proteins | sample 2277081 | NCBI WGS metagenome assembly SDBV01 (sample SAMN10402039, study PRJNA504765) | marine sediment metagenome | isolation source: marine sediment core GS10_PC15, 223 cmbsf | place: Arctic Ocean: Southern Knipovich Ridge | collected 2010 | reverse complement strand
AATCATACTCTATATTAATATAAATTAAAAGAAAGTATAGTTATTATAGCAGTAATTAATAAGTTTAAATGCATAAGTTTACATTTTAAATCAGATGAAAAACTTTCAATTTCAAATTTCAAACAGTACAGGAATTAATCACTCAGGAAAATTAATTAATAAAAAAAAAAAAGAAATTTCCACACCCATTATCTGGTTTGGGTTAAGTATTATTGAACCAAAAGAGTTTCAATTAGAGGTTTTTAAAAAATCTAATATTGAAGCATTCCTAAGTAATGCTTACGATTTATATTATACTGATAAAAAGGGTGAAAGAGCTAGATTAATAAAAGAATTACAAAAATTGGATATAAGACATAAAATTGATAGTGGGGGTTTTCAGCTAATGAAAGCAGAAATAAAAGGAATAGCGAATAAGTTTCAATTAACACCTAAAATGGTCATAGATAAACAAATTGAAATCGAATGTGATTATGGAGTTCAACTAGATTTTCCATTCGGTCCGAATCTATCGAAATCTCAAAAAAAAAAAAGATTAAATAAGACCATAGAAAACTTGGAGCTAACTTTAAAGATAACTGATCAAAATGATGTAGATTTTACAATATTACCTGTTATTCATACTGTAAGTGATAACCTTGATTTATTAAAATATGGTTTGAAAAAAATTGAGAACATTTTAGGTGAATGTCCTAAACTTATTGGTATTGGAAGTTTGGTTCCATTAGTAAAACCAATGAAAGGATCAAAAAAAAATGGAATTGAAAGTTTTATTTATGCTTTGATCACATTAAGAAAGATGCTTCCAAAATCCTTTATTCATGCCTTTGGAATTGGAGGGACGATGGCATATTTAGCAATTTTTGCAGGTATTGATAGTTATGATTCTAATGGTTGGATTCAGAAAGCAGCTCATGGTGTTATTCAATTACCAGGAATTTCGGACAGGTTTTTACAAAAAGAATCGCATAACAGACCATTTTTAATAACTAATAGAAAACAAAGAAATAGTAAAAATCTTATTAACGAAATTGATATGTTTATGAAATGTAAGTGTAATGCTTGTCAACCTTTTTATAAAGAGAAATGGAAAGAGGAGGATTGGAAAGTGAAAAAGAAAGCATTTATAGGAAGAGAACAAACCCCTAAAATGTTAAGGGCAATCCATAATGTCTCTCTTTATCAAAGTGAGATTATTCTTATGAGACAAGCTATTAAAAATAATAGATTAGAGCATTTTATTAGAAAAAGATTAAGAAATAGTATTTATTACAAATATTTGAATTTTATAAAAAATTTAAAATCACAAGACATTGAAGCTCTCTTAAACTTTCATCAATTACTGAATTCAAAAGATAAAAAAATCGCAAATTTCCTTTAAATCCTTTTAATCAAATAAGATTTTACTAGTTTATATGAAAATCTGAAATTTTAATAAATTTATCAACTAATTTGAGATATTTGTCTTCATTTAAATAATTCTTTGCTTTTGTTGTTAAATGAGATATATTTTTAGTTACCTTAATCAAATCAAGCCATCGCATAATTTGCAGAAATAAATTCATGGAAAATTCATTTATATTCATTTTTTTACATAATTGATTCTTTTTTAAAGCTGAATGTTTATATAATTGATATAAGATGTATTTAAAATTGAACTTTAAATCAGAATATGTGATTATATAATCTCTAAATGTTTTTAAATTATTAATTTCAAGCTCTGCACTATTTACCTGATTTTCAGATAAAAACTTTAGATATTGTTCATGTACCTTAAATAGATTTTTATTCTTTTTAATTAAATTCAGTTTTCTAAATGTTAAAAGATAGTTATAAATTTGTTTATCAGACTTCTTTTTCAAATTAAATTTTCTTCTAAAATCATTAAGTGTAAATCCACTCCTAAAAAGAGTAACATTTCTTAAAACATCAAATAGCAAGGTTTTTGAAATGGGTTGGATAGTCAATCTTTCTTTTAATAACTCTAATAATTTATATTTTAACTCAATCCACGCCTCTCTAATCATATGTAATTCTAGTGAGGGTGATATAATAAAATTGATGTTATTTTCTTCTCTAACTTTTTCACATATGATTCGATAATTGTTTTTTACGAAAAAAATAATAAATTTATAATTATCTTTTACTTTTAGAAGGAATTTTGAGATACGGGCAATTAAAATAGGTTCAATTTCTTTAAATTGTTCCTTAGTTATTTTATTAACACTTAAATTATAATGAGAAGGAATATAATCCGACTCATTCTCGTACGGTACTGGTCCAATTAAACTACTAATGACAATTATTTGAATAGGATTTTTTTCAGGAAAATCATAAGGATCAAATCCAGTTAATTCAGTAATTGCCTTTCTTATATATTTATGAGATGGAGAATTCGAATATGGTTTAACTTTTGAGCATTGAATAAATAAAAGAATTTTTTTCTTTTTCGGTTTAAAATTCCTCAATATGAATTTGTAATAATTTTCAACTTTTTCACTAAAAATATCTTTATAATTATCAAACGATGCTTTTTTTGTTATCGTCATACTTTTAACTTAATATACCAATATAACTATTTAAAGAAAATTTTTTTTATACTCTATGTGAAAAATATTTTATATCTATTATTAAAGGAATTAAAAGTTTTTTAAAGTTTAATTTAAACATTAATAATCCCCATTGTTCGTAATGCAAAAGTCAATTTTTTTTTCTTACAATTTTGAGAAGAAAAGTAATAAATATATTAGCTCCAAAATTTATTTATAAGAAAATCAGAAAAATCTCATACTAAAAAACTACCAAATCCAATTTTAAAAATCAAAGTCTAATATTCTTTTTGATTATAAAAAAATGCCACGAAAAACATCCAAATATGGGTCGATGTTACCTCCGCGCAAGAGAAATACTCAGATTAATAAACACCTGCATAGAAAGGTTATCTTTTGTCCGGAATGCTGCCATTTATTAGATTTAAATAGATATTGTTATGTTTGTAAAAACATTATTCCTGAGAAATCAATCGATAGCGCTAAAAACAACAAAATCGGTCAATTAAAAGAATTAAAATATTTCGTTAATAATAATATGAGCTTGAGTCATGCTTACCAACCATTTATCATACAAATCCTACTAATAAATAACGGAGTCAGTTCTATTGATAAGATTGCAGAAGAGATAGCTTTTAGCTTAAACGGAGATATTAATTACTATAAGAAATGGATTCTGAGTACTCCAAAGGATGTTTTATCTTATCATAATATCGTTCAATTTGAAAATGATGGGAAAATGAAGTTGATGTTTGAATTAAATAATCTAAATTTAGTAAGAGAGATAATTGAACTATGTGATGATAGAATTGAAATATATCTAAAGAATAAAACTTTTCAAGAGAAGAATAATAAGAAAATTAAAAAAAAAATAAAAAAAAAAAAAATTGAGAAAAAACAACCGTCCAATTATATAAATAATGAGTATAAGAAATTGATTACTAGTGGTGAAAATTTTCGGTGTTATTGTGGAAAGACATTTTTATCAGCTCAAAAAACCCGTATCTTAAAACATATTAAGAATTGCCAAGTTCTTCCTAAAAATGAAAATTTAAGTTTAAGACAAACAGTATTTTCCCTCTTAAATAAAAATCCTTCAATATCATTAATTAAAATTTTTGACCAATTCAAGTTGGAAAATGAAGGAACTCTAAGGACCTATTATCATGAGTATTTTCGTAATCTTGAAAAAAAAAATCACAGTATCCCCAGAAATATTGATAATGTTACAGAGGAATTAAGTGTTAATAAATTATTTATTAAAGAAAAGTCCCTTTCAAATCTAAAACTTCTCATATCCTACGAGAATGGAGTATATCAATGTAAATGTGGAAAAATATATTTGCAAGCACAAGAAAAACATATTTTTAAACATATTGAAAAGTGCATTGTTTTAAGAGCTCATTTAATTGGTAATGAAACTATTCCAGATGAAAGGGGAAATTATCATTGTTATTGTAGAAGAGAATTTCTAAAAAAAACTTCTTTAGTAAAACATTTTGAAAGATGTTTAGAACTTAATTTGTACGATCTACTAACTCATGCGAGTTATAATCATATAATAAACAATAATGGAAAAGTAGGACTTAATGGGATTACTCTCAATATTTCCTTTGAGAAAATTAGCCAGCAAAAAAAAAAAAATCGAGATCATCGATCCTTAGAAGAATTAAAAGAATTTATAGAAAAAAAAATGAGAATGAGCCATCTATACCAGCCTTTAATAATAAAAACATTATTGGAAAATAATGGGACATGCCATATTAAACAAATAGCTAAATGGTTAAGTAAAAAACTTAAAAAAAGCAAGGATTATTATATTCAGAGGATTTCACATGCTCCTAAAAATGTATTAATAAAACATGGGATTGTTACTTTTAAAAATAATAATATAATAAAATTATGTTTTAACTTATCTAATGAGAATCTATTACAAGATATAATTAACACTTGTAATATGAAAATTCAAAATTGGTTATTTTATAACCAAAATCGAGAAAATGAGAAAAAGGTTAAAAAAACTAAATATTTAAAACCTCTTAAAGATTTAAAAGAATTTGTTAATCACACGATGGGTTTATTTAAACGAGTTGATCCAGTATATCTCGCTGTTGTAATTAAGTATCTAATAAATAATGATGGAAAAAGTATTATTCAAAGAGTTTCTGAATATATAACTCGATTATTTAATACAAATGATCAACAGATTAACCTAAATTATCTAACTGTTTTAAGGGAAGTTCTAATTTATCATAACATAGTAAAATTTGAGCAAAACGTTATTTCATTACAATTCGAATTGGTGGATGAAATAATAAAACAAGAAATTGTTAATTTATGCGAAGAAAGAATTCAAAAATTTCTTGGTGATGATAATGGTACCCAATCTAGCATTTTACTAAATATGGACTTCTCTTCCTTTAATAAGATTAAAAATCACGCAGGTTTAACATGTTTTTTAGTTGATAAATGGTATAATATATCTATAACTAGAGGAATTACAAAATATACGTCTATGGATTATTGGATAACATTTTACAAGCATTTTGGCTTAAATTACAATATTTTAGATTCTAAAAAAACTCATCGCTTGCAATTAATGATATTATTCTCAGGAAAAATGGTCAAATCTGATTCCATAGATTTTAATAGACAAATTAGACAATTAGGATGCAAATCTGAAGATGAATATGGCATTTGGAATATTGAATGTGCAAAAATGGGAAAAATTAGATTATCAAAAAATTATCTAATGGTTATTCAACAAGAAATACTAAAAAAGGAAAGAATTCCTCTAAATCCAATGCTGAAGATCATCTATTATAAAGAATTTTTAGAAGATAGTGCTGAACTGAAGATTCTCAATAAATTCGTTAAAGAATTTAATATTACTGAAGAAGAAATAACTAGTATATTTACTTTTGATCACAATTTAAAAAAAGAAATTGAAAAGATTTATAAAAAAACACGAAATATAGAAATTACAAAGGGTAAAGAAAAAACTTCAGTTAAATCAATAGAAAAAAAACCCTCTATGAAAAATCTTATTACCGAAGAATTTGCTAAAGTAATTAAATCCACAGAAATTTTAGGACCATCTCAATTAAAAAAAAATCAAATAGAATTCTTCATTGCTTTCTATACTCATCAATTCTCTAAAAAATTATTTACCAAGGATGAATTAAATGAATTTTATCTCTACAATTATTTTGGTGTAACTCAGATTCAAGGAAATAAACTATTAAGTTATATTAAAGATAAAAGATATGGGAGATTAGCATTTTTCAAGAAAGATTCAGAAACATATAAATATAAAATGTCTGACTTAACTACACTCATCAATTCTATGAATACAACACCTAAAGAAAAAACCTTTTTACATTTTATCATTCGAATCCCTCATTTTTTAGTTTTTTGCATATTATTTGGTTATTCTGATTTTGTTATTAGCACATCTGAAGAAATTCAATTTTTTAAAAAAAGAACGAGAGTAAATACTAAAGAACATTTTCTAAAGATATATTCAGGTGTTTATAAAAACTCAAAATTAGTTGGAAAACTAAGAAAGTATTACTTTAATATGTTGGATTGGTTACAAATTTTAGAATTTACAGATATTATCGATAATAAAATAACCCCATCAGACAAATTAAAAAATTTTATTTATGGAGATCTTTCTGGAGATTTTTCACTTCCAAATAAAGTAGGGAGAATAATTGAGGATGTAATTAATGATCTAGAGGTAATATAAAGGTGAGTTCTGAAAATTCTCTTTTACCTTTTTATATAATGTCATTACCTTGGAATGACAGATTTTCATATAAAACAGCATTATATTCAATAAATAAAATTAATGAAAACCCAACGATAACAAGAAAACAATTAGATGAGCTGATTGATTTTAGAAGAACGGGAGATGTGGATGTATATGAGTTTCTCGAAATTCCAAGAATAGGGCGAACACCTAATGGATATAGGGCCGGTTTTAATCTTTGTAGTATTAATGCAAAAACGGAATATCTAGTATTAACTGATATTGCAAAAGAAACTTTAAAAATTGATTCATTTGATAAACAAATAAAGGTTTTATTTTTAATTGTTGCCTTATACTATCCACATATAAGAGCACTATTAGACATAATGTTCTCCAATCAAATTTATTTTAAAACCTCAAGGAAAAATTCATTTCCATCTGAATTAAAAAGGTACTATATTCTACCTGATGAAATAACTTTAGAACAATTATTATTAAATAAATGGAATTCTAATAATCACGAGTTTCTAAAACAAATCTTATTGAATCCTCCTATTTTCAATTTAATTAAAAATGACTTAAAAACAATTGATAGGAAAAAAATAATAATAACCTCCATTGAGAATATTGTCTTTTCAGAAGAGAACTTTAAGAATAATAGATTTAATGAGAGAACTAAAAAAGCTTGTATCAATTTAATAGGATTAAGAAATAGTCAAGTAAGATCAGTTTTATATGATTTTAAAGATGTGGGAAAAAATGTTTACTCAATTAAATTAAAAGAAGATTTAGTTTATACTAAATTTCTAGATTTTTCAATGAGAGATTTGATATCTTCTGATTTAACACCTTCTAAACTGGAAGCTATTGATAAATGTATTATAGACAATTATTCATTAGATGTTTTTTATACTTTACAAGAATTAATGTATGATTTAGAAGATTTTGGTTTTAATGAATCTGAAATTTTAGATTGGAAATTAAATATTGAAAAAAATCAAAAGAGTAATAATACATTTGAAAGTATTTTATTAAAAATTGAGACGAAATCAGGTGTTATGGGTGCATTTGGTTTAATAAATACAACCCAACATGCAAAATTAAAATTTTTAAGAAAAGAGGATTAAAAATACAATGATAAATTTAAATTTTGATGGCTTAAATAGTAGCGGTATAGCGACAGGAGATTTCACTAAATTAATAGGACAAAATAGATTAAAGAAAATTTGTTTAAGAGCTTTTAATGCAAATAGAATAACTCCTGGAAATAAAGAATCGATTATTTTAAATATTTTTGGAGATTGGGGTTTGGGTAAAACCCATTTAGCATATAAAATATTTTCTGAAATTAATGGATTAATCGAATTCAATAAAAATGAATTAATTGCGAATGAATTTGCAGATAAAGCTATTTGTGTGTTATTAAATTATAAATTTATCGAAACATTTGATTTAAAATTTTGGCCGAGAAATATTGCTTTAGCTGCAGCTTATTGGTTAGATGATAATTCATATAGTAGACACATAGGAAATAGGGACGCTTTATGTTTTCAACTTGAAAGAGAAAAAATTATACAAAAATTAGATACAATTGAACTACAAAAATATAATAATCAATTTAATAATCATAGAGATGATGATTATAAACCATTTGAAGCTCTTAAAACATTTTTAAATGAAAATAATAAGAAAAGATTAATAATAATTATAGATGAAATTGAAGAATTAGAACATTCTTCTATGGGTTATGCAAAAATTAAAATATCTGACTTATATGAAAGATTAGTAACATTTGTTTCCACTGCAAGTAAAACTTTAGATGAAAAATATAGGATCGGTTTTATTTTTTTAATCTCTCAAGAAATGTATGAAAAAGTAAAAATGTTTGTTGAAGAAGTTGAAACTTCAAGCTCCAGGCGTTTCATAAATCTATATTTAAGAAGATATTCTAAAAATGACATGATGGAATTTTTAGACGAGAGATTAACTATGGATGAGAGAGAATATATAGAACCATTTATAGAATATTTTTTGGCAATTTGGGAGGCTTGCAATCGTAATTTTGGTTGGTTTGAAGTTGCAGCAAAGAATTTATGTTTGGAACTTTCCCAAAAATCTTCTTCAGACATTCAGGTAATAGAAAACGCTTTAATGATAACGAAGAAAAATAAATTTTCTATTTTTAATCACTTAGCATATAAGAATTTTATTGAAAAATTTCACTCAGCCAATAAAGATCTTGTGAGTTTATATTGTTTAAAAGCAGTTCCACAAGACTTAAACCCTTCTCCAGATTTAATTGATAAACTTATAGTAAAATGTGGAGAAGTTACTCTTAGAATTGATGAAAATGGGTATATTGTAGATCCCAGTTTTACTGAGCGTTTAAAAAACAATAAATCAAGAATTGATGAAATGATATCATTTGAAAATTCTATTGGAAGTATGCCTATTGAAAATATTATTGATGCTCTCTATTCTATAAAGAATAATAAATTTTTAACTTATTATCCTAATAAAGATTTTCAATTTCATTTAACCTGGGCTGCAAATCGAAAATTAGACTCCTTTTTTACTGAGAACTTAAAAAATTCTTTAAATATGGAAGAATCAACGAATTACTTTTTATTATCAACCGAAAATCGAAATGAAATTTATCCTTACTATAGGCCTAAGATTTCTGCAAATTGGATAACTGCTAAAAAATTAAAAGAATTAAGAGAATTTTTAGATTCTTAATAAAAGGTGAAAAAAATGTTAAAAAAAAAAGATGAGGCATTATTAAGAGGTTTTTTAAACCTATATAATATTAAATATAATTCTGATAATGTGGAATATACTGATAATGAAGAATTCATAGTATATAACGATTTTATTCATGATGCATATCCTGAATTTAATTTCAACATTTTAATTTCATCAAAAGATATAAATAATATAAATAATGAAACAATTTCTAAATATCATCCTTTTATATCAATTTCTAGAAATAAACCTTTAATTTCTTCTAATAATATAAATCCATTCTTTATAACGACCACATTCTATGATCCTTCATTTGTGGAATTATTTTCGTTCAAACATGGAAAAAACGCAACATGGGATAATATTAATAGCGACCTTCTTATTAGAAATGATGATGTTGAAAGTCCAATTGTCCTAGAAAAATTAATTGAGGAAGAAAAAAATAAAATAAAATTTCAATCTGATTCTAAAGCGGATTATGGTAAAATTGAACATTTAATTAATAAATTATATGATCCAGAGGGAATTATTCAAGGAAAGTTAATTAAACCTTTTTTAGAAAATGAAAGGATAAATTTATTCTCAAAATTAAAATCGCCGGTTATGAGAATCTTGAAACAATTATATACAGAAGGAATTGGTTCTAATTCAAGTAATTTAACATTAACTTCATCTATTTTTAATAATTTAAATGAAAACTATACTTTTGGTTTAAATGATTTCAAATATGAAGTATTTTTAGATGAGAGCAATTATTTTTTCTTTTCTCAAAGTTGTAAAAATTTATATAACCAATTCTATAAAGTAAGGTCCCTAAAGATCAGTGAAACGAATTATGGAGGAATATTAAATTCAATATATATTATGATACATCATGGAAGGAGTTCAAAAAGAAATATTCTAGCTCAATATACTGAATTATTTAAATATTTAGGCTTAATTCAGGAAAATAAAGAAGGTGAGCTCTTTTTTGTGCTTATAAATCCTACAGATTTTATTAATAAATTATCTGCATATTTTGATATCATAAAAAAGGGTATTAATCAATTCAAAAGAGAATTTAATTATCTTAAACCTCTTTTAAATGATTCTCAATTAAGTGACTCTGATTTAGATAACATTAATAAGATATTACAAATTTTCAAAAATTATGCATCAAAAATTGGTCCAGATATTCAAAATATTGATAAAAATTTAAAAGAATTTTGCTTTCCTGTTTTATTTTTTTCATTGTTTTTAGGTTTTAGCAAAGAACGTGATTATTTTATCGTTCCATGTGAGATAACTGGAGAATATCATGATAAAATGGCCATACTGACCACTCCCGTTGCTCAGAGAGGCGGAACTATCAAGAATTCAAATACTATGGAAAAAAATCTAGAAATTTTATTTGAAATGGTAAAAATAAATGGTAGTAAAGATAGCGGAAGAAAATCATTAGATTTGCATTATATTGAAATAATATCTTTAAAACAAAAACATGATTTATTATTAGAATATGGAAATTACTTAAAATCTACCTTACAAAGAATAAAGGAAACATTGAATTCATATATATCAGAAATTAAATCATCTGAAAGTTCAAGTATTTTTGTAATTAAGAACTTTGAAGACCTTTTAAAAGAAATTGAAAATTTAAAACCAAAATTTGCTTCAAAAAATACACTAAAACCATCATTGTCGCGAATGAATGAAATTGAGGAGGACTCTGAAACAATATTTCGAGAGTGGAAAGATTTAAATATTGAATATGATGAAATATTCAAAAAAATCGTACTTTTTATCTCACAAGAAGTAGAAATTAAAAATACAAAATTTAGTGGATGCACTGATTTTAATGACAAATTTGAAAATCTTAATAATGAATTTAATAATCAGAAGAATAGTTTAGATCAGATAAAAGTAAAACTTGGAAGCATTTCTAGTTATTCTCTAGATTCATATAAAAATGAAGTTGAAAGCATTAATAAAGAATATGAACAATCCTCCGAGAAATTTGAAAAATTAGAATTGAGTCTTAACAATTATTTTGAGAAAGAAAAAAAAGAATTAGAATTAAAACAAGTAATCTTAAAGAGAAGTAACAAGTTTTCAGTTAAGAACATAAGAGATAATGATATAATTGCAAATGCATTTCTTCAAATCGATGATAAAAGCTGTGGAGATTTTTTAATAGATTTAAATAAAAAAATACATTTAATTAAAACAGAGGGAGAGTATTTAACAAATAATTGTTGGAATGCATATTATGAATTGATGTATAAAATTGAAATTGAAAAAATACAAGATTTTACTAAAAGATTGCAAATTAAAAAAATATTAATAAAAAGCATTGATCAAGAAGATCTAAAAACTTTAGGAGATTTGAACTTAATTCAAATGGAAAAAATTATAATCTATCAAATCTAAAGTATTTTAAATGAAAATCTATTCTTTAAAGGATAAAAAATATAATATCTTCGTTAAATTTTGTGAAAATCTTTTTCAGGATATTGATATAAATATTTTAATTATTGATAGTAGATTAGATAATTCATATAGTACTCCTTTTAATATAATAGAGTTGAATTCATTAGTAACTATTCCTTACATATCTCAATCCCCTTTAGTAATTAACGGATTAAAAATAATTGATTTTAACTATAAAGATGGAGAATTTGTTAATTCAAGAGATAATTTAAAACTTGACATTACTACTTATAAAATCTTTAAATTAGAAAATTATAAATCTATTATTGATTATATTGATGTTCAAACAGGCAAAATAGGGGGATCTGCTTTTTCCTATAAAATAAGCAACGGTATTCTAACAATTATCACTACGATTGAATTATTTTTATTAAATAAAATTGAGTTAGAAAAAAAATATAAACTAATTTTTGAGAATATTATAAGTGAATATAAAGAGCTAATAGATCTAAACCAAAAATCCAAAAAAATTAATGATAAACTGAAAATTGAATATATTTTTAATGGTAATCCTCTTCCAATATTAATTTCTCAATTTGAAGAAAATCAAATAAGGAAGAAAGAATTCTGGTCTAGATGGGAAAAACTTGAAAATTTAACAAATTTATTCTCTAAGAAAGTATTGATTTCAACTATTAATAAATTGAAGCATTTAGGCTTTTTAAAAGAGCAAAATGATTTTTATATTTTTACACCATTAGTTGTAAAACTAAGCAATAAATATCAAAAATTTGGAGTGAAACTTCTTGGAAACTGACGATGATAACGAATTTATCGAAGAAATGGAAATTCAAATTCATAAACTTTCCACACATATTCGAAATAAATTGGAATTTGTAAAAAATGTATCAAAAAATTATAAAAAAGACTCTCCTCCATTAAAAATTCAAGTAGAACAAAATAATAATTCTAACTATTTTATAGGGATATCTGCTAAACGAATGAGTATCAGCGAATATGGGAATTCAATTATTGCTGTGGAAGCTAATGGAATTATATTTGAATATAAAAGCAATGAATTTAAATTTATAAAAACCGAAAAAATCACGATATCAGAATTAATTAACAATATTCAGATCGATGCAAAATCAAGGATTTTTCTTGTTTTAAGCATCTGGAAATTAATAGATAAAATTATCAAAAAATATAAAAATCAAGATTTTTTTTTTATGATGGATATTCCTCCTTACATTTCTCCAAATTTATTAAGGTTAGTTAAATTCAATCTTGAAGAAAATTTAAGGTGTTATATGGAAGATTTGCAGAATATTTCTGAAAAAATTGAGAATTTAAATCTATGCTTAATATCTAAAAACTTTAGGGCGTCTTTTACAAATTTTAAATCTCTTGAAGAAAATAAACAGCAATGGCTCAGCATTAGTGAAAAAATTGGAAGCAATTATGAAGGCTATTTCCTAAAAAATTATTTAAATAAAATTGGTGATAGAACCCCCTTTTTTTGTTTCGATAATAATATTAATGAGTATAAACCGAATTTTGGAGAAAAAGGATTCATATTTTGCTATTTTTTAGGTCCAAATAATAAAATTTATCAATTCGAGATGCCTGCAAGATATGGTAATGTTTCGGTTGCTAGCGATTTATTAAATAAATTATTCTTCTGCCTAATAAATAGTCCTTTTGACCTACCATTACCTTTAATAACAGCAAAAAAACAAATTAGTTCTAAATTTCTAAATAATTATTTGAATATTATAGCAAAAGCAACGGGTTTTAAAGAATGAATTCTGAAGAAAATGAAGACAAGAGTGAGAGATTAATAGGAGTCATTATTGGGAAGTCAAGTGGAAGAGGATTAATTGGCGCTCTAAAATCACCTTACGAAACCGCTCGTGGCTCTTTTGTAAGGATAGAACATCAAGAGAAACATGAATTTGATTTTGTATCTGTAATCGCAAAAGTATCAAATTTAAAAAGGGAAAGCAAATTATTTACGGATGAATTTCCATCGGAATATTTATATCGAGTTATATCGACTATTCCGCAAAATTTTCACGAAAGAACAATAGCAACGATGGAAATTATTGGATATTTTGATCAAGATACTCAACAAATCAAAGTACCTCGAAGACCTATAAAACCAGGAGCTAAAATATATCTTATTAAGGAAAAAGATTTAAAAAACTTTTTTAGGCAAGACGAAACAAACACTATGAATATTGGGAGATTAATAGGATATGAAAAATATGAGAATCGAATTCCTGTTAATCTATCAATAAATGATTTGATTACACAACATTTAGCAATTTTAGCTATGACAGGAGCAGGAAAATCTTATACAGTTGGGCGCATATGTGAACATATAGTTGGTTTAATAAATGGAAGTGTTTTAATATTAGACCCTCATGGTGAATATGGAAACCTTTTTTTGGGTGGTGACTTGAAATATGAGAAGGAAGAACTTATTGATAAAATATATTCTTCAGAAAGAGAACAAATTCATAAAAATTTTGAGAAATCAATAAAAAACGGAGCTGGTTTTATTGTAGTTGCGCCAAATAATGATTTCTCTATATTAAAATATGGTGCTGGTAACTTTACTCCGTTAATAATAGATTTTGATAATCTTTTTTTTTCTGAAATGCTTGATTTGTTGCCTGGAATTACGGAACCCCAGAGAAGAACATTACAAGTTGCGTGGAAATCATGGAGAAAAAACTCTGCTCCTCGAAATCCATTAGATTTAATTGATCTGTTAACAACTGGATTTGAGAAAGTCCAATTAAAAGTGAAAGAGCAAATAGGTGAAGGGGGAAGAGCAATTAGTAAAACCTCTGCTCGAATAATAGGGTTGCGATTAAAAAACCTTTTCGATGAAATTCCTATATTTTATGTACCTGATGTTACTCCTCCATCTATTTCATTAGAAGATTTGATAGGGCGGAGGGATCCTAGAAATATTAAGGATCAAACAGGACGAATTACAGTTTTAGATTTTCAGAGTATTCCAAAAGAAATTTTACAAATTTCCACTTCAATTATCCTAAAAAAAATATTGTCTTTAGCGAAGGAGAAGAAAATCCGTAGTTGTTTTGTTGTGGTTGAAGAAGGCCACAATTTTGCTCCAGCAAGACAAAATGTTTCTTCTAAAAGAATTATTTCACAAATTGCGAGTGAGGGGAGAAAATTTGGAATTGGTTTAGGAATTATATCACAAAGACCGAGTAGATTAGATCCTGACGTAGTTTCGCAGTGTAATACTTTTATTATTCTCCGTATCAAAAATCCAGAAGACCAAAATTTTATAAAAAAGGTTAGTGAATATTTAAGTAAACAGGATTTAGATGAATTACCTGGTTTGAGCATAGGTGAGGCTTTAATTTTTGGAAAAGCAATATTTACTCCTATGTTAACAAAAATAGGTCCTAGACACCTTGTACATGGAGGAAAAACACCCGATGTTATTTCAATATGGAGACAGCATCCTATAAAAGAGAAAGATGATAATAATAATAAAAAATAAATATATTATATATTAAATCTCCCATGGCCCGTTTAAATAATAGAGAATTTAAGGAAATTATCAGCTCTATTATTGAAGAATTTAAAACCAACTGTGATACTTTCCTTAAATTAAATTCTTATAAATATGGCTATCATACTGATTTTATCTCTCAACTTATAACTCAAGGGGTTAAATTGGGTTTTAGTTGTTATGCTGAAGCTGTAAAAACAAATTATTTTGAATATCATCAAAATGCTTTAATGTCGAAAAAATATACTGGCTTATCTGACCTTGTTATTATTAAAGATCAGATCGAAATTTATGTTGAAGTAGAGGGACCTACAGAAGTATGTCAACAAAATCACATTAAGGATGAAATTAATAATTATTTACCTTTTTTAAACCAGCACTCCAAAGATTTGCCTTCAGGCGTAATTTTCTTTTATCTATATAGAAATAAGAAACAAAAAAGACATAATTATTGGAATAATCTTGTAAATTTAATTTATGAAAGTCAAAAAAAATATCATTTAAAAAATGCGAATTTTTTTGTCTGCCAATATATATTATTTTTAGAGGAAAAAGAGTACTTATCTCCAAAAATAAAATTTAAGAATTAAATTCTTTGTTTTATATATTTAATATATTCAAGTAATTTTTCATTCACGGTATATCTATTTGGACATTTTAAAACTAATTGATTCGAATTATTTGAATCAAATTTTATACTTCTTATTACAGCAGTAAAAGTTTACTTAGAAAAAAATATTTTTTTCTTTTTTTAACTCTTCCAACAAGTATTCCGATTAAAAACAATTCTGGTTTTGAAAAATTTAAAATAGCTTTCATTTTACAATCTAAAAACTTTACAATTAAATTTCATTTCTCTCTATTTGAGTAAATTTTAGTTTTTTTTAATTTTACTCTTTTTTGGTTTTCTTAAATCCTTTACTGGTTTTATATATTTTCTATACAAGTTCATTTAATGTCGGATATTTTAAGAAATGTAACAATTTTTATTTAATTTTTTAGTTATTTATTCTAAACTTGATCATGACCATTGAATTGAAAGCAATTTTCATTTGTGATAATGAATGGGAGTTTTTTATAATTCTCTTTATGTAAATTAACCAATATAAACAAATATAATGAATAATTATTGTAATCTAAAAGTTTCTCAAGATGATAAGAATTGATCCATATTTTGTATAAAAGAAAACCCAATATTCACCAAACACAGCTAACAGACTTTATAAGTATAAAGATTATTGAGGTCTATAAAACCTGGGAAGATGGCGTTTATAACAAGGTTAGAAGGAAGTTTCCTTGGGTGCCCGTGAATCCATATAAAAAGCGGGCGCCCGATAGCGATCAAGAAAAATCCAATTTAAAGCAATTAAAGCTCAGTGATTTTATAGATTGGATACCAACGCTAAAAGGGAAATATCTTTACCGCTTTCCAAAAATACGTATTCCTAGATTTGAAGACTATGTAATGGGTGTCATTTCTAAAAAAGAATGGGACATGCACCGATATATTTCAAAGTTCGATGGATTTTTTGAGAACTTATTTGAATTAAACAATTTAAGCTTTTTTGACGATCTACAGGAGAAACTTGAAGAGGAAGGAGCATACTTTAGGAATTTATCCGTAAGAGATGTGTTTAGCTATAATTTACTAAGAATAAACCTCGGATTTAAAGATTATTCTGGTATTGAAAAGATGAGTAGGTTATTAATATGGCCCCCGCTGTTTAGCATTACTTTTGATTCAAGATTTATTCCGACCGCAGCAGAAGTTAGTCTAGTAATGAATAAAATCCCCGCAAATGAATTATTCCGGTTCTTCCGCATGCTTGTCCAAGAATGCATTAAATTGAAGATAATTGGCCATAACGGTAAAAAAATGGGGTTGGGTATGACTCGGGTATTTTATACGCACATTGCGGTGATCGGTGGTTTCCCATCTATTTTAAGATGTTTCCAGGAAATCGTAGTGATCAAGAAGCTTTTAAGGAAACTACCCATTCGTTCTTATCTGAAACCCTAGGAGAGTGGCAGCTAATCATCTCGGATTCTGGTTCATACTCTCTCGATATTTTGGAGGTTATTCAATATAGAAGCATGCTCCCAATCATTCGGGAGAGAAAAAATGTTAAGAAGCAACCCGTTAAGGAGTTGAAAAAGGGATACTATTTTAATACCGATTTTATACCTCCATATTGGTCTGAGGAGTATTTTTTATTCATTTATAGCTTCCGTCCCATGATCGAGCAAGGAAACTCTTATAACCACACCTATTATAATGGTGCTCGCATGAATACCCGTGGTCTTGAAGCTGCAATTAAACATTGTGTGTCTATCTATATTTTAGAACTCTTAAAAGCATTAACGGCGTATAAGGTGGGTCGCCCCGACTTGATAATGAAGCCTAGCGCTTTTCAACCCTCACGATATTTAAACTATCAATTTGTATTGCCGCACCTTGCCGAAGAGTCTGGTTTTAAAATCTTTAAAGACATTGGATTATAAAAGCGACGAAATTTGATTCCGTATAGAAAACCTATAAAACGAGTAAATTCTTTAGGAGAATTAAAAAAGAATAAAATCAAAAAAAATTAAAATTTACTCATTTATATTGTGAAATCTCCAAATAAATTTACGGATCAAATTTCTGATTATGACACATATCTTTGACGAAAATAAATTCAATAATAAACAGGGATTATTCAGTTTAAAAAATGATTGGGTGCCGTCCATCCACTTATTTTCTTCTTAGATCCTCTTAGGAATTGAGAATAATACCCTTAACCGGGTCTTCTAAATTTTTTGATAACTTTTCTTTAATTTCCTCATCTGAGTAAAAATTCTATGGAGGGGTTTGAAGCTTTTTAAGTAGAGAAGAGTTGAATGAAATTTTAAGAGAATATTCAAGAAAAGTTGAAATTTACGAGAGAAGAATCCAATAAACTAAACAGAAAACCTTATTTAAAACAGAAATTTAAAAAGAAATGTTATTTATACTAAATTTCTAATTCTTTAAGAGCTTTAAACATACGTTCTCATTGAATTCAAAGATCCCCAATTTTTGAAATTTATATCCCCTTTTTTTACAAAAACTTAAAAAAAATTTAAAACACAATATATACGTATTAATTGCATTTAAAAACATATTCTTATGATCTCTTATCTTGATAGAAGGATCAAGTCATAATATCTACACTGTTTATTAAAAGACAAATTTAAGATGATAACATATGGAATTACTTACATTTGAAGATTTTCATAATTCACTGAAATCAGCATTAAATTGGGACGAAGATAGAGACTTAAATGAAGCTCAACTTAACGCTGTTGCTCATGGGGTTGGATCTTTAATGATAATGGCTGGTCCAGGATCTGGTAAAAGTGAAGTAATTGTATGGAGATGTTTAAAACTTTTATTAGTAGACGATATTGATCCAAAATCAATTATAGTAACAACATTTACAGAAAAGGCCGCAAGAAACTTGATTAATAGAATTACAAATTATATCACCTTATTAAGAACTCATTTAGAACTTGATATAAGAGACGTCCCAGATGCTTCTTTGATCTATATAGGAACTCTTCATAGTCTATGTAATGAAATAATGCAAGAATATCGATATACCGCATATCAAAATAAACGATTAATGGATGATTTTGAGCAAAGATTTTTTGTATATCGCTATTGTAGAATGAGTAATCGTTGGGATGCTAGAAAAAGACCTGGACCCTCCCAAGAATTTTGGACACATTTTGGTATCAATCGATATTTTACTAAGTGGGCTCGAGTAAATGGGGCTATAACAATTTTAAATCGTATGATTGAAGATAACTTAAATTATGAATTGCTTGTGGAAGAAAGTGGAATTGATAGAAATTTTCAAGAATTATTAAGGTTTTATAACGAATACGAAACTCAATTGGAAGAGAATTATCGATGTGATTTTGCTCATCTACAAAAATTTTTCCTAGATTTTCTTGATAGTGAACAGGGGAGTTTATTTTTGAACGGTGATGATGCGAAAGGAAAACCACCAATTGAATATATCTTAGTTGATGAGTATCAAGATACAAATCCGATACAAGAGGCGATATATTTTAAATTAGCAGAACGTACAACCAATCTTACGATTGTTGGTGATGATGATCAAGCTATGTATAGATTCAGAGGTGCCTCTACTGATGCTATCGTTAATTTTAACAATAGATGTGTTGAATTTTTGAACTTAGAACCAGAGACTTTTCAATTAAGAATAAATTATCGATCTCCTCCTAGAATAATTAGTCTTTTTAATGATTATGTCTCATATTACGATGATTATAATAGATCAGGTGTTAGAACCCCTAAGGAGCCCATGGAGTCAGGGTTAACATTTGAAAATGAATGGGATCCGATTTTATGCATTAGAGGTCAAAACGCTACAAATTTAGCAGAGTTAGTAATTGATATTATACAAGATATTATAAATCGTAGATATGTTGAGGATTTATCTCAGATTGTTATGCTTTTTAGCTCCACCCGAGAGGGTATAAGAGGGACTGGTCTATTTGTGGACCAATTAAATGCAAGGGGAATTCCTTATTTTAATCCACGATCAAGAATGGTTCAAGAATCAATAGAAGTCCAACAAATCTTAGGGGCGGTAATTGAATTCTTAGATCCTTCAGATGAAGAAAATCCAGAAGGATTATATGTAAACCACCAACTACCTGGAATGGGGTTAAGAACAGATTTATTAGAATTTATTAACAGTTGTAGAACAGCTTATAGAAATTTAGATTCTGCCGCTGATTTAAACAATGCTATTGAACGAAGTTTAGAAAATGCTAGGGAAATGGACCATGATATCTTCATAGGTGGGTTAAATATTATGAATATATTTTATAGAATAGTTAACTTACCTCCATTTTCGCATTATTTAGACGACCCTCGGGTTAGCCCTAGAATTGGGATTCTTAGCCAATTATTAGAGGCATTTACAAGCACAAATTACGCAAGCCTGAGAACGTCAAGCCTAAGTTCCTCAAATAATGGATTCGTGTTTAAAAGAAATATAATCGGAAACTTCTATGTCCCATTTTGTGAATTATTAATTTCCCAAGGAATTAATGATTTTGAGGATAAAGAATTTCCAATACCGCTAGGAAGTGTTCAAATTATGACATATCACCAAGCAAAGGGATTAGAATTTCCTTTTGTTTTCCTTTTACATTTAACTAATAATCCCAGAACAAGTTCTGAACATGTACTTGAAGAAGTTTTTAATGATTTTCGTGAAAATCCAATAACATTACATAACAGAGATGAGAGAGCTTTTCATGATTATTTTAGAAAAATTTATGTAGGAAAATCAAGAGCTCAACTAGGTGTTATTTTATGTTTTAATAGTAGACCCAAATTATCAGCCATAGGATTCGACCAAGACGGTAATCCACTAGATGATATAAGAAGATTAAGAAGAAGTTTTAATATGTATGAGAGAAGGAGTTGAATAAAATATCAGATCAGGATTTTTTTGCAGGTGTAGAAAATAGAAGAATACAAGATCCAGAAATAATTAGATCTTATGGAATAACCAGTGATATAATAGCCTATAGATTGTGTCCTAGAAATTATGGTTATTTTAAAAAAAGAAATTTCATTCCATCAACTTCTGGACAATTATTCTTTGGAACCATAATTCATAATGTCTTTGATCAAGCACATTTACATTATTCTGGGAGATTTAATTTAACTGATTTGCCATTATCTGATAGGAGGAGGGGATTTGAAAGATTAAGTGCAAGAGAAATATTACGTGTTAATCTCGAAAATCTTGTACGGAATAATATTCTCGAACCTGAAGAAATAACAGAAGATTTTAGATTTGAGGATCCTCAAGTCCCTAATCCATTACAGCTTGGAAATGCGTTTGTAAATGTCGAAAATTCTTTAAGAGCACGTGGAGTTTTAAATCTTAGTAGAGGATTAAGGATGAGAGCCTTCAGATTAACTCAAATCTTTAATAAAAAGTTGGGAGGCCATGTTTATCCAAAAATTGTTGATACTGAACATACACTAGAACATATCGGTCAAACTCCAAATAATGTAAGGTATTTAATGCATGGTGTAGTTGATTTAATAACTGAAGAAATTCCAGAACCGGGGGCACCAATTGATTATGGTGATTGTGTTATATGGGATTATAAAGGAGGATCAAAAGAAATTGTTGAAAATAGTCCAGCACAAACTGCTAACTATGATTTTCAATTACAAACTTATGTTAAATTATTTCAAGATAAAAATGGTACATTTCCAAAAGAAGCAAATTTAATATTTGTGGGTTCATTGCTTCCAGAAAACGAGGATAATAGGATAGAAATTTTGAATATAGAAGATCCGGAACTTATTCTAGAGAGAATAGTTAGAAGAGTGGAATTTAATCCCGAAGCAATAGATCAAGCGTTTGAAGTTTTTGAAGAAACTATTGATATAATTGATTTAGAACATGGGAGAAATTATAATGAGCAATGGAGACCTTTAGCACCAGAACAAGGTGCAGAGCATCCAACTCCTTCAACTATGTGTCAAACATGTGAACTCAGATGGTCATGCGAAAGTCCTAACGGTCATTTTCCTCTAAGAACCTTTATCTAAATCATTTTTCATTGGAAAGAAAATGATGGCTCTAGACGAATTAATCATAAAGTTAAAGGAAATTAATTAGGAAGGATTTATTCAAAGTCTTAGACGAGTTTCTACTTGATTAGGATTTACCCTTAGAAACCAAATTAGGTATTAAGGAGAATAGATTCAGAGGTCCTGATTATGATATTTATGAGTTAAAAGCAAAAAGAAGAAATACAAATTCAAAATCTTCTCTATTTGTACCTAATTGAATCTTGACTAAACTTTATTCATGGAAAGAAGTTGTAGAGGAATATGGTCATCGATGGCCCATTAACGAGAATCAACAATTAAAGGGTAAAGCCTTATTTCCAACACTCCAATATAAACGCCCAAATAATAGAGGTTGGTATTTAAAGATATCATACGATCAAATTCAATCAATGTTAAATGATGATAATTAATAGGGAAACAGGATGTAAATGGAAAAATGTAAGAAGATTTCCGAATTTTTAAAAAAAGTTGATATCGCAAATCCAATTAGTTATGATTTAGTTATAAGTAGATTGGGTATTTTAGAAATATGCGTTAAGGATAAAACAAAATCTAAATGCAATATTTGTCCACTTAATAATTTATGTAAATTTTATTAAAATTTAATGATGAGTGATTTTTTCATAAAATTTTTAATTTTAGATTTAGATTTAAATAAAATTTATTAAATCTAATTTTTATGTCAATATATAATAAGGGCTTTGGTGCAAAATTTGACGATAAATAAAAATATTCCTCCAAAAAAAGGATATTCCTTAGTTGCAACTATTAAAAACCCAAAGTGGTCATTTAAACTAGATGATATTGAAAGCGAATCCTTAAAGAAATTCTCAAAAGAAATATTTGATCGAATGGACATATATTTTAATGAGAAAGAAACAAATCCTTGTGCAGTTTATGCTCCTTACAGAACTGGTAAAAGTGAGTTTCTTTATGCATGTTTCCGAAAAACACTTAATAATGGTCATCTTGCGCTGTATGGAAACTTGGTAAAATTTTTAAAATTAGCTGTAAGATATAGTACAGATGATTTTGCCGATGCTTTAGTAAAAGTTGTGGATGATCAATTATCCTTAATAAAAGATGTTTTCATTAATAAAAGAAACTTAGAAAAATATCAAGACATATTATTTCCAGAAATTAAAGCATATAAACAAGGAAATTTAGAAGAATATTTACTTGAGTCCATATGTAAGCCTTCTGATATTGATGATATTGGATTTAAAGAGAATTTAAATAGACAAGATTTAAAAATTGTTATTTTAATTGATGAAATGGAAGAGTCTTTCGAAGATTTACGTGAAATTTTTGGTAAAGGAACTAAAGTACCATTAAGATCAACTTATGAAGCTGTTAATTGTAGCAATCCTCCATATATGACAATTATGGCCTATGGTATGATTTCCGTCATGGAATCGTTACGTTTTGATGAGATGGGAAGACTTTTCTCAGAATCTATTCCTGAAATTCCCCCAAGAGATTTTGAGAGTGAAAATGAGTATAAAAATTTTTGGTGGTGGATATCCAGGGCACGTTGGGGCTGGTATAATAAATATCATGCTGAATTAGATTTATCTCTTTCCCTAGATCAATTTTTATATAAAATTAATAAAATAATTGTCGATAATGTGTCATTATTTGATTTTAACAATTTACATAATAGAGATGATATTCAATTTGATGTTGATATTCATTCCATTCTGAAAAAAAACTTCATAGAGATTTTTCCTCATAAAATTGATTTAGAAAGTGAGACTAATAGTGATATTTATTCTTTTAATTATGATAATTTGTATTTTTCTAGAAAATTAGTAAAAATTAAAGAAGTTATTGAGAAAATTCGTAGCGATTTTAATGATATTAAAGAAAGGGATGAAAATTTCCTTAAGTTAATTGAGGAAATACATGATATGTCAACTTTGTTTTTATATTTGAAATATATTTTAGAGGCAATCTCAGATAAAGATTCTAATCTTTGTTTAGGTTATATTAAAAACGATAATATAAATTATACAAAACATGTCTATGTAGCAAACCATTTTCTAATTCCTCTATTTCAATTAATAAGGGATTTTATCATAGAATTTCAAGATGATAAGCAATACAGATCTACTTTAGATTTCCTTGATTATTTAATTGAAATCTTAAATAATCCCCATAATATTGAGAATATTTCTAGTTTATTTGATAGCATTGATACTAAGCCCGATCCCGATTATTGTCAATTAAGTTTAAAAACGGTCGCCACTTTATTTCCACAGCCTCTATATGACCCAATAATAAATTTAAATTTTAAGAAAAAAGCAGAAGATTTTAAATTATCAGACTTATTGAAAGATAAATCTTCTGATGTGCTTTATATATACAAAAAACCAGAAATATTTGGCTTAGATATTTTCTATTTCTTAATAGAAAACAAGAATGAGGTAAGTGAATATTATTCTACAGACTGTCTTCAAGCTAAAAGTTATGAAAAAGACAGTATTTTCATATTTTTAATAAATACTAAAACTGATCGTGAATATAAAGACATAATTTCAGAGATAAGATCCACTCTAAATATAAAAAATTTAGATTATCTGATAGATATAAAAAAATTCTCTTTTATTGATTTTAAAGAGGAGAGATTAAGTCTTTTCATTAAAAGTATTTTCTATGAAACACAAGATCTATTCGAAGAAGAATCAATAGAAAATAAATATTGGTCTGAGAGGAAAACATTTATTTTAAACGAAATTGAAGAAAGTGAGACTTTAATTCAAAGAGAAAAAAAGAAGATCAAAAAATCATTTAACTTCTTCTATGATCTATTAGAAATCAAGCTTATTGATTTAATTAAAGACAGTGTTATTAATTTTAAAAAGAATTTGAAGGAAAATTTTGTATTAGGAGAAGAAGCTTCAGTAAAGAATTTAATGGAACCAATTTCTGTGTTTTTAGGAGGGAGCACTGCGGGGCGACCCGTCAATATCCTTCAAATCTTATTGCTTTATTCACCAAATATAAACAAAAATTTTAATTTATATGAGCAAATAAAAGACAAATGGATTTTATTAAGTGATTTTTTGGTTTTTGGAACGAAACAAAATAATTTTAATATTTTTCCTAATCCTAATAATATAATTTCAGACTCAACTGGTTACGCAAGGTTCCTTGATAATGCATTATCAACTAATAGAAAAATTACTGATCTTAAAAAACGCAAAAGTGTTGGATTGATGAATCATATTGATGCATTTCTTTCTAATAGTAATAATCTACAAAAATTTAAAAAATTTAAAAAATTATGCGCAAAATTCAAGCTTGAAGATTCTCGAGTTGATGTCAAAGAATTTAATGAAAATAAGTTAGAAGAAAAACTGAGTAAATTCATAAATAAATTAGATGAACCAATGGATTTTACTAATATGCTTTCTAACAATCAAGGTGATGGTTCTGAAAAAAAATGGGGACACATCATAGAGCTTTATTATAAAATTGATTCTATACCCATTAAAACACTTAAAAAAAAATTAAAAACAGTACTTGAAACCTTCGATACTCATGTAATCAAAAAATTCGATGAATTTTTGAAGTATATAAAAGAAATAAATGAGGAAATAATGACTGATAAAGTAAAGAGCGATCCTTTTTATCACCATGATGGGTTCATTAATTTCAAAAATAGCTTAGATAAATTTTATAAATTCTTTAAGGATGAAATTACATCTCTCGGAGCAAGACAACCATTTTATTATTGGTCAATCTTAATATTAAAAAAGATATCACCCGTAATAGAATCCTATATTAAGGAATTAACTCGGCGATTAGATGTTTTTTATAAAACAGCACAATTACCAAGTGGATTTCATGGTAAAAGAGTTATTCTAAAAGATAAACTCACAAAATTAAAGGAAAATTATGTTAAAGATTTAACGAGTGATAATTTGGATTTAACAAATATTATACTTAATAAGCTTCAAATTTCAGATTTAAATAAAAAATGTGAGGAATTAAACAACAAAATGGATATTTTCATAAATAGTGAAATAATTTCGAAAGTTTTCAAAGACGAGCATAACGATGCTAATAAATACTTATATTGGTGGGATGAAAATGTTGATCTTTCAATTGAGACATTAATAACAAAAAAACAATTACAAACTCCTAAAACCGAACTCGAAAATAAGATTCAAGACCAGGAGAATTTCTTTTCTTCTCTAAATGATATCTACATTAAAAGTAAATCCTTTATAACGAATTTTAATGACTTATCAAAAACCCTTGACGAAATTAATAAAATATTAAGTTAAACTAAATCGATGTAAGGTTGTACGCATGAGCCAAGACGAGATGAATAGCCTTAAAGATATTATTGAAGGCAAAGACGAGATATTGGTTGAAAATCATAAGAAATTAATAAACTATAAGAATGAAATAGTAAAACTAAAAGAGGATAA
>SDBV01002773.1_pt1 | contig 26116 bp, 29 predicted proteins | sample 2277081 | NCBI WGS metagenome assembly SDBV01 (sample SAMN10402039, study PRJNA504765) | marine sediment metagenome | isolation source: marine sediment core GS10_PC15, 223 cmbsf | place: Arctic Ocean: Southern Knipovich Ridge | collected 2010 | reverse complement strand
TCCTGGCACGCGGCGGGCCGTTTCAACCGGGGGGAATAAATTGTGTCTGATAAAAGAATCCGACGGAAGCGCCCGGCTGCGTTGAGCTTGTTTTATGGCAGGCTGCTGTTCGTCGTACATCTAGATGACGACGGCTGCACCGCTGAAATTCATACGCGGTCACGCACCCTCGGTCTCTCACGGTCAGACGCTCGCAAAATCCGTGACTGGCTTAACCATTTCATTGAACTCGCGGCCGAGCACGACGGCCGATGATTTACGGTGAACAGTACGCGGCCGGGCTATCTATCGCGACGGTATTGGGCAGCTTTGACTTCGAGACGTACAGCGAAGCCGGCTATGTGTTCACCGGGGGGCGTTGGCATGGTCTCGCGAGCGGTAAGCCCGGACTTGCGGGCGTTGGTGCGTGGGCTTACTCGCGCCACGCGTCCACCGAAGTAACGACATTTTACTATGACCTGAAAGACGGCGCTGGCCAACGCAGTTGGCACCCAGGGCGGCCCAACCCACAACCGCTCTTCGGGCACTTGGCCGCCGGGCGACTCATCGAAGCGACCAACAGCTTTTTCGATTGGTGCATTTGGTCGAACGTCTGCGTTCGTTTATACGGTTGGCCCGTGCTTCCGTTGACTTTGGTACGCGACGTCGCGGCAAAATGTGGCAACTGGACACTACCACGAAAGTTAGAACTCGCAGCCGACGTGCTTAAAACACCGATCAGGAAAGACAAAATCGGCGCGCAGGCAATGCAACTATCTTGTAAGCCACGAAACCCAACGAAAAAAGATGATAGACAACGGTTACGGCGCGCCGATTCGCCCGTGCTTTTCGCAACGCTTGATCAATATTGCGGGCTGGACGTCGGCGCGCAGGATTGCGTTAGCGCGCGTACGCCCGATTTGTCACCAACGGAAACCCGGATTTTTCTAGCCGATCAGGCGATCAACGCACGTGGCGTACGTTGCGACCGCAAGACGGTCGAAGCATCGCTAGACATCATTGCGCAAGCGTCGGCCCGGTACAACGCGCAACTACAAGAGATTACCCGCGGCGCCGTGGGCACAACTGACGAACTAGACAAAATGAAAACGTGGCTGGCGAGCCAAGGGATCGACGCGCCATCGATTACCAAAGACACGATCGAAGAACTGATCAAGGCGAGCGACGGCGACGCGCGGCGGGTGCTGCAGCTACGCGAGCGCATGGGTTCGCTAAGCGTCAAGAAAACCGCCGCGATGGCCGCACGCATGGACCCGACGACGGATCGACTCCACGGGCTCTACACCTACGCCGGCGCCGCACGTACATGGCGTTGGTCAGGCGCCGGCGTGCAATCACAGAACCTACCGAAAGAGGGGCCGAAGGTTCAGCGGTGCGTCCACTGCAGCGCGGTGCGATGGTCCGGGCTTTGGTTTTGCCCGTCGTGCTTTCGATATGAGGCGAAACCGGCGAAGTGGGGTATCGAGGCGGCCGAAGCTTGCATTCCCGCGTTGCTGTCGCGGTCGCTTGATACGGTCGAAATGCTGTGGGGCGATGCGTTGCTAGCTATCGCCGGGTGTCTGCGTTCGTTCTTTATCGCGGGTCCGGGCATGGATCTAGTTAGCTCGGATCTATCGGCCATCGAAGCCGTGGTTATCGCCGAGCTTGCCGGCGAAGATTGGCAACGTATAGTTTTCCGCGGTGACGGGCGTATTTACGAAGAAACCGCCGCGCGAATTACGGGCGTGCCGCTCGCGGAGTTCGCACGCTACAAAGCCGAATCCGGTTTAGACCACCCGCAGCGCGCTCTTGGTAAGGTCGCCGCGTTAGCGTCAGCGTTCGGTGGCTGGGTTCAAGCGTGGCTAAACTTCGGGGCGGGTGAATTCTTGAGTGAAGATGAAATTAAGGAAATGATTATCAAGTGGCGGAAACAATCGCCGATGATTGTCAAGCTATGGGCCGGACTTGAAGGCGCCGCGGTTAGTGCGGTCCTAAATCCTGGCGAACCTCATACGTACCGGTCGCTTTCATTTCAGACACACGGCGACGTTCTATATCTAGCCCTCCCGAGCGGACGAAACATCGCCTACCATCATCCACGCGCGGAACAGTTTACCGACGATTATGGGCGTCTTAAATGGCACATTCTGTACCGTGGCGTTGACTCGCAATCCGGGCGTTGGGTTGGAATGGATACCTACGGACCGAAGCTCGCAGAAAATGCCACTCAAGCGATTGCACGCGATATCTTCGCGGCCGGCATTATCCGGCTTGAAGACGCCGGCTACCCCGTTGTGATGCACACGCACGATGAACCAACCTGCGAAGTGCCCGCGGGTAGCGGCGCGATCGAACAGGTTGAAACGTTGATGACAATCCCTCTGGATTGGTGTGCCGAATACCCGGTCAAAGCGGCGGGAGGTTGGCGCGGCCAGCGGTATAGGAAGAGCTAGCCGTGCGACTGACCGGCCTCATTTGGAACGATCCCCGCGTCGTTGCTCGATTTCTGGCCCGCTGCGAACCCTGCCCCCACTGTGAGTGCGTTTTGTTTAAGGGGTCGATCGCCCGGGGCGGTTGGGGTCGGATCGTCGCACACGGCTTCCCTGGGTGCCCCAGCGGCCGGGTCTACGCACACCGCTACATCTATGCGCTAGTGTTCGGAGCACCCGAGCTCGGCGAAGATGTACACCACCAACACGATATCTGCGGGCATCGAAATTGCGTCAACCCGTACCACCTAGAAACGATCAGACACACCGAACATGCGCTAGTGTCGAATGCGCGTCGGTGGACCGATACCGATGTTGATGTCGAATTTGTGTTCTAGCCATCGGCGGGCTTCTCTAAATCCAGCCCGAGCTTTACCGAAACCGCACCGCGGAAAGCCGCTTGTAGAACACGTTCATCTTCGAACCGTTGCACCTGCGCGATGAACTTTTCTTCGAGCGCTGTTAGCCGCGCGTCGTTTGCCTTCTCATACGCGGCGACGTCAGACGCAAGCGCGTGTCCCTGAAATGTCGCAATTACGATTGACCCGAAGGCAACAGCAGATACCGACACAACCGACACGACCCCAGTTTTAACTGCAGCACTCCAACTACCCGGCATGTCAGTTCAGACCCGGATCCCGCCACCCCGGTACGTTCACCCGGAAGGTATTCAGTGCGGAACCGTCGTCACGTCGCGCGAAGATTTGCGAGGATGCGTCCGTAAGCCAAACACTGATAATCTCCGCGTCCCCCGGTGCGTTTTCCGTACGCAAAGTCATCTTGCTCTGTGACACGGCTACATCATCTTGGTCGGCGGTTGTTATCAAAACTTCGTGATTATCCGTGCCAAACACCACGAACACGCCGCATTCCGCATACACCGACGGTGGCGCCGCCGACCCGAGCGCCAACGCCGTGCGAGACACGTTCCCGATCGTCGTTGTGTTAATCGGCTGTTGCTGATCCGCCCAACGGAACATGCGAGGATCAGCCACGTCATTTACAAAATCGATAATTTGCGATGACGCGTTAGTTCGCACCCAGCCGAACCGGCGGAACCGCGAGGCATCGGTGTAGCCGGCAGCAATGGCGTTGGCATCGACGAAAAAGTTGGTAGCCGTCGCGCTAACTTCGTACGTGATGTCAAAGCCTGACCCGTCAGCCTTGCCAACGGTAATGCACCGGTACCACGTATTCGCCGCCAACGTGAGCGGATCGGGCAAACCGCCGCCCGCGCCGGATACCCAGGTTGCGCTAATGTCCTTCTGCAGCGCCGAAGCTAGAATCAGGTCAACCGTGTTTGCAAGGTTGCGCGCGGACCCCACACCGAAGGTGACCAACGCTGTTGAGTCGCGGACCATCGCGAGCCCGTCAAGATGCAACCGCGGCAGCGCGTTACCGCGCACCAACACATCGCCGCCACTCGTCGAGAGTTCCGAACGTTGTACTAGAAGCAATCTCAACGCGTCGAGCACGTCAGAAGCAACCGCAGTCTCGGGTGCGCCGGTAATCGTAACGCCGGCGGCGGTGACCGCAGCCTGCATGAAGCCGACGAAATCCTTAACTAGCTTGGCTTCCCAAGGCGTGCCGAGACCATCGCCGGGAACGAACACGTTCTGCGGCTCACCTTCGGGATAGTTGGCGTTCGGTCCGGTTGATTGCGCGGGATAGGTTGTATTCAGGTTAAGCACGTTGACCCCTCTATACGTAGTCGATCAAGATCCCTAGCCATTGCTGACCGGGACAAAGTGTTAACAAAAGGTCTTCGAATTCGTCACGTCGTTCCGTCGGCACGCTCCCTTGATCGGGAAAGGATGCGCCCCCAAAGTACAGGAAATACGGCCAAAGCGCCGCATCATCGGGGATCGGGTGTTCGACCAGCCCCTGCAGGAAGGTCAGAGGCTCACCCGCGAAAATCTTAGTAACCGGCACGGTGTCGGGTAGCTGATCGCTCGCGACCATCTCGGGGTCGCCCGCTCCGATAAAAACTGTCGTGGTCGTTCGAATCTTATTTACCAACGGGTAACCCAACGGATCGTTAGTCTCACCGGCTACCGCGGTCGGTTCACCACAAAGCGCGAGCGGTTCACCACAAAGCACGATCAATTGCGGGCCCCCGTCGGTCAGGTACACGCGGGGATCGCGCACGACCGGCACACCCACGACAGGGAGTTCCCACCATTCGTGGATAAATACATCGGTAAACCCGTTGGCGGTTACAACGTCCTGCAGGTACCGCGGCGACTGACCACCAAGCGTGGCCCACGTAGCCGCCAACCGGATACGCCGCGCCACTTCGTTTAGCCCGACGTCGATCAGGTTAAATTGCTCCTCCCATTCGTCAAGTTGATCGGTAGTCTCGGGGTAGTTATCTTCGATCAGATCATCGGCGAAACTGCGCGCGTCGGCCGGCATATCCGACAGCCCTTCAAAAAACTCGTTCAGCTGTGGCGCTGAGGCGAGTACGCGTTGAATGATCCACGCGCGCGAGCGCGGGACAAGATGCTGAAAAACTTCGAAGATAGGTCGATTCATGTGTAAAGTACCGGAAGCGTTAGCTTAGCTTTTTCGCCCCTCGCGAGCGTATATATAAACAGGTTACCCGACACTAGAGTTTCCTCGAAATTCACCGTTGAAAAAGTGCCGTCCGCGGCGGCTACCAAATCTTCGACGAGACCGATAAGCGCGGTCTTCGTGATCCCGTCGCGACGCGGCGGTAACGTCACGCCGGAGACGAACGGTTCGGCGTCGAGAAAGAACGCGGTAAGCGCAGTGTCGATCTGCGTTTTGACAGCCGACAGGTTTGCAACGTTGGCTAGGGCAACCACTTCGACCGTGAACGCTTTTCGCGTAATCGCCAGTGTGTTGATAAAAGCGTTCGCCGGGCGTCGTGATGCGAGCCCGTTGTCGTCCAGCTGAATCGAAGCCGCTACGGCGTCCAACTGCGCGACGGTGGGGATACCATCCGTTTCAGTCAGGCTTTCTACGAACACATCTACTTCGCCAGGGTCATCACCCGTGTACGGGTAGATGTTTGCAATACCCGCAACCTCTTCGCCCCATATCTCATAATCAATCAGCGCGCCACCTTGCGGGCGCTTTTTGAAACGATCAATGACCCGTTGTCGGTATGCTTCTGTGGCCTCAGCATCGGCCCCGGTAACCGTGCTCGCGTCCACTACGGTATCACGGATCACGTTGGGGATCGGGTTCGCAAATGTAACTATATCACCAGGATTCAAATTACCAATGTCACCCGAACCGTTGCCACCCGCCTGATCACCCGACGCGCGTATCGCTCCCTGCACCGTAGGGGCGTCAAGCAAAACTGACGCGAGCAACAGGTACGTAACTCCGTTCGATGAATTTACTAGCTGCGTACCACTCTGCAACGTGCCACCCTGGTTAGTCACGGCGATGTTGACCGTCAGCTGCGCTTGAGTTGCGGCGATCGGATCACCGACACCAATCAGGCGCCCCCACTCTTTCAACGGCGAGATAATTACGCCGTTAATTTCGACGTCTTTGATCGTCGCCGACTTCACGAACATTTGCAGGAAGGCGAAGCCTACATATTTCCACAACAGAATGAACGTACCGGAAAGCACCTTCGAAAGTACGCGCATGAAAGACTTAGGCAGAAGAGGTATCGACTGATTCAACGCGGCTTCGAGTTGCGCAATGATAATGGCGTCAATCTGTGCGGTCGTGGGTGTCGTTAGGCTCATGCGCCCGCCTTCCAATTTTCAGTAAAGCTGAATTTCGTTTCGATCCCGTCGGCACGGATTGTCCCCGAGATGGTAACGCGGTTAAGCGCCGGGATAATCGCGGACACGTCCAGACTGTTCGCCGTGTTGGTGTCGAGAAACCACGCAAGGTCAAGCCGCGCGGCGTCTTCGATCTTCTTTAGGTTGCCGCTTGTCGCCGGTACCGTGTTCAATAGGTACTGCGTTCGACTTCGGTACTGCAACGCATCGGAAGTTTCGGTTAGGTTCCCCCACCACGTCGCGGGATTACCAGGAGACCCGTCGTCTTCTTTCTCACCACCGAATAGAGACAGCTTGATCGCCGTATCAAAATCGGGAGTCATAGTCATTAGCCCGTTAACAACTTCAATCGTAAACTCGACACGACCCGGGTCCGTCACCAAATCAGGGCCTTCGAAAGTTTGGATAAGCGCAACGTCGCCGGCTTGCGCGCTCATACCGGAGCCCCCGTATCAGAAACCGCGCCGTCGGGCGCTGTCGGCGAACCAACGTGAACGTGCGTCGCAAGACTCTTACCGCCACCCACCACGTCAACGTCAGCGGTCACGGTACCCGGCACGTTGACATCACCCGAGACCGGAACCGTTACGCCGTTCATGTCTACTTCTCCAGCTTCATCCATCGATAGCGAACCCACGTCATTAGCAACCCGGAACGTTTTGATAATCGCGTTCAGTGCGCCCGCAGCGGTAAGCTCGAAGCTACCCGCGCCATTCTGACCCTTGACTGCACCCGCGGCGGTAAGCTCGAAACTGCCCGCGGAATTCTCTACGATAAAAGAGCCGTCGGCGCCCAGCCTAAATTGGCCGTTCCGATTCTCAACCACAAAACTTCCATCTTTCTTGAGATGCCAAGAACCAACAATCTCACCTGTCTCGGCTTCGCGCGCGTAGCGTCTGACTTCGCCTTGCTCCGCAATGCCAACGTTCTTTGTATCGGCATACCCGGTAGCGACGACCCGCCCCGTACCCTGAACGGGGAGACCCCCGATAGAATCACCGTCCAGAGGGGACGAGTCGTCGCCGGAAGGGCCGTACTGTGTAAACGTCCGATCGTCACCGCCGCCCGGGTCCGCTTGGATTTCTAGCGTAGGGCCACCAATACCCATGGCCCGGCCAACCGAACGAACGATTGCGATTACCCCAGCCATGGCAGAGACCTCGGGGCCCGGCCGCTAAACGAGCCCGGCAAAACGAGTTCTAACGTCGTGATATCTTCCGATGCGTTCCGTTCCAACTCGACCGCCCTGATAAGAAAATCTGTCGCACTGTACACCATAGCGCCCGGCGCGAGTAATTTCACAAGCGTATTAGGGGCCCACAGAGCGCCCACTGCCGTACGCCACCCGGCGAGTCGAACGCTGTACGATAGGGCATTCGCGAACATGCGTCCTAGCTTCGCCTGCGCAGTCTGTTGCGCGTCAGCGCCAAAAGTGTCGGGCGCGTCGAACACCAGAGGCCGCAACACGTCAGTTAGAAACGGATTAGCCGCCGTGTACTGCGAGCCGTCGATACCGGTTTCGGCCGGCGTGATTGCGGTTACGTGGCTGTAATATTGCTGCGGCTGGAATTCGACGTCGATCTCAAGCACGGGGGGCTCACCCTCGGCCAGAGATTGCACCGCGACGCCACCAGCTTCCTGCTGAAAGACCGGCTGGCCGAGCACATCATTCGAAATTACTAGATCGCGTTGTTGCGCTAGCTTTTTCCAGAATGATAGAACCTTCGTCGTGTGCGTCACCGCCACGCGATCAAACGCTGGACCGGGGTCCGCCGTGAACGATGGAACCAAACCGAACGGCACGCCCATTGTTAGTGCGATTTGCTGCAGGTTCAAGCTGTCATACTCCAAAGGAAAGCTAGTGCCAGGCATAGTGCAATCATTCAACACACCCGCGAGGGCGTAACCGTCACTAGAAACCGTGCGCCCGTCTAGCCCAACATGGGGTGGCGTGTTGATGTTCGTACCTGTGTACAGCTGTTCGCCACCAACAAATACTTGCGCGCGTGTGAAGGCGAGCGGAATGAATGACGCTCGAAATTCTGCGTTATCCGGCTCAAAGGGTGCGCCTAGTGAAAACGTGTCGAACTGATCCATGGAACGGCGTAGCCGCATGGTCGACCAAAAGCGGAAGCGAGCTCCGGCAAGATTTATCGAAACCTCATTTTCCCGCGCGGCCGAAACGCGCTGCAGGAAACCGCCGGTTATCAATTCTTCGGGTACGTTAAGTATCATCCCGGTTGCGAGTCCACCCGCGGTTTGCGGGTTGGCTTCGGAAAGTGCTGTGGCTTTCGTAGGCGAACCGTAAACGATCGTTGACACACGTTCGAATGTGTCGCCGTCTCGGATAGTATAGATCATGTGTAATACACGACGGTTCGACCGACCGGCACCGACAACAGCTCCCCGCCCACTAGGTCATTTGACGAAATCAGAAAGTCTAGGTTTTCGTCTAACGTTCCGTACAGTTGCGTTTCGAGTTGCAACGGTGTGCGTGCAACGTCGAGAACTAGTGACCGCTCTTGTTTCAGACTAAACGAAATTTCAACAAGAAACGCGGCGCCGATGGTTACCGCGTCTAAAACCTTTTGGTATACCTCGCCACTGTCGATAAGCGAAAGCGAAACAAAATTCAGATCTCGCCACGCCACCCACGCGTCAGAAAACCCAAGAATCTGTTCGGCCGCCAGTAGCGCGTCAGTCTTCGTCGTAAACTCATTGTTAAGTACCGATGTGACCGAACCCAACACCAAATTCGAACCGAACATGTCATCATTTCTGAAATCATTTTCGGGTTGCGAGTCAGTGCTGGGGAGGTAGATTATACCCTCCGTTGTCAGCTGTTGTAGAAGGGTTCCGTACGCCGTAAGCCGATCGGCGATCAACGCGGTAGAACGTGCGGGAAGCTGAATCAGAATGCCCACCTGAAAACCCAACGCAAGTGGGTCACCGATGAATACATCAATCGCAAATTTGATCGCGTCAAACACGGTGGCAAACGCGGCGCCGATGTCATTTTGTACGGTCGCGATATCACTTTGCACGTCAGCAATTGGCCGTAGAAAACTCTCTACTTGATCCACCACGGCTTCAAAACGATCCCGCAGGGATACCCGCACGATCGTAGAATCCACGTCGATAGCGTTTACGAACGTGTCGGGCTGAACTTGTAACGCTTCCTCGACAGCGGCGGTAGCGGCATCGAGGGGCGACAGCACGTTAGCCGGAAACAGAAGCTCGTTTGTTTCAAAAAACGTTACATCGAAAATCGCCTGATTCGCACGCGACTTCAAATCATCACGGCGGGCGATACGCCCGAAGGGTACGACCTTAAACGGGCCGTACATCGGGTGTTCCAGCTGGCTGATCCCATCTTCGCCTAACGCATCATCAAAGTCCTGCGCTAGCAAATCGTAATCGTCGCCATTGAATATGATACGCAGCGGAAACCGATGACCGCTACGACCTTGCGTCTGTACGAAAGTGCCATCGGCGTCGGGAAAATCGAACGCGGTTGTGTGCTTCGTGAATTCTTTACGCACGTTTTCATACTGAAATTCGAAGCGCGTACCTGTGGGCGACGTCCACGCTGCGGGACGTATTCGGTCCTGCCAGGGCATTAGAAAGCCCCCGTTGGTTCTAGCACGATACTAACACCGGGGATCTTTTGACCGGGTTTATCGAGTTCGGCGCGGCCAGTCTCCGAGCGGATCGTTAGCCCGACCTCGCTTGTCGTGGCGCTTTCCTCGCGGTTGACTTCGCCGCGTCGGTTAGGCCCGAACACTTGCGGATCGCCGCCCCCGCCAGGCGCGTCATCTTCGTCACCACCCCCAAAACCAAAGAAACCCCCCACCGCGCGGACCATATCTGCGATACGCCCGCCAACGGCGTTAATCGTTTTTTGAAGCCGATCGAAAAAGTCCTGTAGCGGTTCCAGCGATAGGAGCCACTGACCGAACGCAACCGCCGCGCCGAGCACTACTGCGATCAGAGCCGGGATTGAACCCGCAACAAACGCGAACGCCGCGGAAACGCCCGCGAACACCGCGGCCACAATCAGACCCACGGCGGCGATAGCCAAGAAAGCACCCGCCAGCTTTACCACCATGGGGTTTCGCTGGACGAAGCCATCTATAGCGCGCACACCTTCGGTCATCGACTCTATGAAGTCTTCGAAAGACGTCCCACTCGCCTTGAAAATAGACAGCCCAAGCGATTCAAACGAACTACCCAACGTTTTGAGCGAACCACCCAACGTGTCGCGCATGATATCCGCAAGTTTTTTGGTGGAGCCCCCGGCTTCGTTCAGCCGGGTACGGAAATCTCGCAGATTTTCGGAGCCTTCGCCGATCAGGATCGACATAGCGGTAACACCGCGCAGCCCGAACAACTCATTTAGAACGCTCGCAACGTCGGCCTTACCCTTGCCCGCGAGGGCACCCCCAAGATCGTCCAGAATATCGGCAAAATCCAGAAGGTTCCCGCCGCTGTCTTTAACTTCGACCCCCATACGCTTCAATCTTTTTTGAACTGAAGTATCAGCCAACTTCAAGAACACGTTTTTCATGGCGGTACCCGCTTCACTCGCCTTCAAACCAGACCCGGCAAGCCGCGCGGTAATCGCTAGAAAATTCTCCATCGTAACACCGGCAGCGGTTGCAGCGGGCGCACCTTTCTTGATCGTCTCGAAAAGCTGCTCCATATCAACGTTCGCGCCGTTAACTGTCGTAGCCATTTGGTCACTGATCTTCTCGAAGTTCGAAGCCTGCGTAGCGGCGTCTTTACTTGTCATACCGAACGCGCCGAGCGCATCGGACGCGATGTCAGACGCACGAGCTAGGTCAAGTTCCGAAGCTGTTGCCAGATCCACAATGCTGGGCAGAAGCGCGATCGATTCGGACGCAGAGAAACCCGCTTTAGCCAGGAAGTTCAAGCCCCCCGCGGCTTCCTTCGATGTGAATTCAGTACGGGCACCGACGTCGCGCGCGGCCTTCTCTAGCTCACGAAACGCAACGGTACCACGACGGATACCGCCGAACCGGGCGCCGGCGCCGACTAGCGTTTGCTCGAATGCAGCGCCCAACGTGATCAACCCAGTAAGGGCCACCTTTGCCAAGAGCATCGCACCGGCTACACCGAACGCACCGAACGCGGTAGCCGCGGTCTTAGCCATAGTGCGCATCCTAGCGTTAAACCGCTGCACACCGGCAGCCATCTTACGCGTCGCCTTATTCACACGGTTACCCATGCGCGTTACGGGGGCGCTTACGCGGTCGACGGCTTTAATAACCGCTTCGATGCTAAACCTACCCGCCACGGGGCGTACTCTTTAGCTCAGCGCGCAACCCGTTATAGAACCAACGAACGTCGGCAATTGATAGCGTACGGACGTCAGGAAGACCGGAGTAATCGCGACTGATCTGCAACAGCATAAGCGCGACCCCCTGTACACCCCTTACCGCCTCTTCGTGTGCGCCGCCTTTCGTTCGAATGACAAGCAGCGACGCTACGAACCCAAAAAAAGCTGCGCGACCGCCTGAATCACCTTGAGATCGCGACCGTCCATACTGCCAAAGACCGACGGCTCCGTAGCACACATCGACCCCATGAACGCATTCAGCTTATGAATCGACTGACGGTCTTTGTACCGGTCCCACACGATAACCGCGCGACCGGTCGGCATGCTGCACGTAAGCATTTCGATTCCCGAAACCTTCGGATTCAGCAGCGTGTAAATCAGCGATTCCGCATCCTCGGAAACAACTAGCGACCCCTTCGAAATGGCGCGCATCAACCGTCGCTGAAGACTTTCGAAACTGCTTCGATCTTCCTCCGTCATGGAGTCGACGTCGGCGTCGAGATCCCACGCGTCAGCCCACCGCGAGAACTCTTGAGCCGCTGTCTGCGGGTCAATCTTTGCTGCTTTGCTGGACATATTCGGGTGCCCCTGTTGTTACGACTGCAGCGTCATTTGACCCGCGCCCTGCAGGCCGACCGACGCCGTTGCGTTCGTACTCGAAACCTGGACCTCGCCGACGATCTGCCCACTACCCTGCCAGATCGCGCCGGACGCGTAAGTGGCCGTAATCGGAAAAAAGCCGTTCCGGTCTGCCAGTTCCTGCAGAAACTCATGATCGCCGGCATCGTCGTCGATGTCGAGCGTCAGATCAGACGCACCCCACGGTACACGGGTTTTGATCAACCGCGCCGTACCGTCGCCATTCGCCTGTACCTCATTCTCGAAACCGCCGACCTTTCGCTGTGAGTCGGCATCGGCCGCAACCGCGAATTGTCGCCCGTCAAGCGACACACTTTCCATCGATCCGCCTGTTGACATTTGATACTCCCCCTATGCCGCGAGCGACTGAACGCCGAACAGGAACCCGAAGTTCAGATCGACGCTAATAATATTCGAGTTGCCCGACACCTGCACGGTCAAAGTGACATTGAGCCGCTTCGGATTACCGCCGTCAATAACCGCAACGGTAAGCTTTTTCGCCGTGGCGGGATCGCTCAGAATGGCTTCGAGCGCAAGGCTGTCGATCATCGCATTTACCGCGCCCTTGGCGTCCTTCGGCTTACGCGCGGCTTTGTTCGTCGTCGCCTGATCATCGGGAATGAGCGGCGCACCGTTCCATTCCTCGGCTTCGAAAATCACGGTCAGATTGAAAATGATGTTCATCACTTTCATGATGTCGACGACGTACCGGTAGGCCGGCGGCTCTTCGCCGTCAGGCCGGTAGAACGTCACCGTATCGGCCAATTCGTACACGGTGTCAACCTGGTTAGACGTACTCACACCGGCCTTAACGGCTTCATCCTGCTGCGGATACGTCCACTGCCCGGGTGCGCCCACAGGCGGGAAGATACCTTCGAGCCGTTTCGGTGCGTAATCAACCGGCGGGTTATCGTTCGCCTGCCGGGCGATCCGCGCAACGCCGCGCGCGGCAATCTGACAAGCGAGCGACACGGAAAGCGGCGCGGTAATGAACGCATTAGTACGTTGCGTCTTTCGCGCGTCAGTGACTGCCGACGCCACCGAGGGAATAGTTGCTCTCGTCCCCGTAAACACGACGCAAGGTTTACGAACCAACGCACCCCATCGACCCTCACCGAACTCGCTAAACGCGTCAAGTGCCGTGGTGTCGTTGAACTCCATGCAATTCACGATCAACGTTTCCCAGATATTGGAAATCAGAGCCGTAGCGGCGGTAACGTCGGGGTTTACAAGACCCCCAACCGGTTGCGTCAATCCGAAGGTAATGCCGTTCGACGGGCCTTCAACCGAAATAGCGCATTCGTTCGACGCGGTACCGTCCCACTTTGCCGTCAGGTCGGTAACGTCGCCGGTACCCGCCACCGCGATCATCGGCATTGCGAGTACCGCATTTATCGCGTCGATCATCGCCGTACGGAAATCGGCGGGCACGTCGCCATCGGCGATAGTAAACGGCGCCGACGAAATGCCACTGATCTTGACCACATACGAAGCGGTACCCGTCTGCGTTCCGGTCGGCGTGATATCGCCGGCCGAAGGTGCGCCGCTACCGTCGTCCTGAAGTGGATAGATCGTAAGCGGGATGTTTCCAAGCCCGTCGCCATTCACGGGAAGCAATTGCAACGCGGCGAGATGAAGAGGCGACCCGAACCCGTAGGTTTGCCCAACCTCGGCCGCACTGGTAACTGTCAACGGCGTAGTAGCGTACGTGACGGTACTCGCGCCCTGACCGATCAGCGCGACCCGCTGCGGTAGCTTGAGAACAGCGCCACCGCGAAGATCCTGAAAGATGGTTTCCACACCCAGGACGCGAGCGACGGCGGTAGCTGAAACACCCATGATATTTTCCCCTTACGTGAGATCGAAATCCGCCTCAGCGATTAGCATTCCATCGCTTGCGCGGTGTATGTCTACCGCGATGAACTCCAACAAATTCGTTTCGTCTACCTGTTGCGCGAACTCGCTAAACTGAACCCGGAGCGCAAGCCTGCTACCGACTATAGCATGCGCCGCTTCGTTCTGAATCTCGGGCTGAAAGGCGGTTATCGACTGGACCCAACGCAGGCCCACAGCGACGTCAGGACGCTGCTTCGCGCGCAGCTGTAGGTACACGTTTTGCGCCGAGAGAAGGATATTTCGGCACAGCCGGATGCCACGTTGCGCAATCAGCGCGGCTTCTAGGTCGCCGGGCGTATGGCCCCCGGCGGTTATCTCAGTCGAGAGACCCCAGCCGTACACGTCAATGTTGAAGGTACCGTCGTGATCCTGGCGCGAAACCGTGCCACCCCGCGCCATATCGAAAGACCCAGATTCATACCAGACATTCACAAGGGGGGATTGGTCGGGGTCCACGTCGTCAGGCGCATTCGTAAATTGTTCCCACAGGTTCGAACGTTCTAGAAAGACGCGCAATTTCCATTCGTTAGGATCTGGCTTGCCGGCAGCCGTTGCTAGCGCAACCTGCGCAGCCTGATTCTCCACCAACAAAAGCCCGATCTGATCGCGGACAACTTCGAACCCGTCTTGTTTGTCGATCAAGAACGGCAGCGTATCGGCCATGATTACGGGCTCACCCGGTAGAATTCGACAACAAGCGACACTACACCCAGCGTTCGGTCAGGGTGCGCCTGCTTCACTTTGTACAGCTGCGAAGGGGTCGAGATTCCCGGGAAGCCAACAACCCACGGGCGCGCGGCACTATCCGCGACCCCCTCGGGAAGCTCCGTAAACCCGGCCGCCTGAAGCGATGTGATACGAACCGTGAGCGTCGCATGCCGGCCGGTAACGCCCTGCCCGGTGTCCGGGTCCACGAGGCGGCCAATGTCACCGCTAGCGCCAAACAGGGCCTCCGTACCGGTGAATCCGGCGGGATCGGCGAGCGTGAAAGGGACGCCCCAATCAGTGCTGGATTCTAGCGTCTGCGCCAGATCCAGCTCCGCTTGAGCGCGCAGACCCATCAATCACCGCGCTTCGCGCCGCCCTTGCCGGCGCCCTTGCCCCCGCCCTTGCCCTTGGCGCCCTTCGACGTTGCGGGGTTTGGGCCCGGGCTCGATTGACGAGCCACGCGCTCTTCCGCGGCCAACGTCGCAAGCGTCGCGCGCTCTTCGTCGGTCAACGCCGCGAACGCTACGCGCTCTTCGTCGGTCAACGCCGCGAACGCTTCGACTTCGGCCGCTTCGGCTTCGACTTCGGCCGCTTCGGCTTCGGCAACCTTGGCGGCTTCGGCAACCTTGGCGGCTTCGGCTTCGGCCGCTTCGGCTTCGGCAACCTTGGCAGCTTCGGCCGCGTCGGCTTCGGCCGCGTCGGCTTCGGACAGAGGGCGTTCGTCGGCCTCGACAAGCACGCCCTTTGCGGCCAATACCTTGAGCCGTTCGCGCGCGGCTTTCAGCAACACCCTATCGGTCTTGTCCCTGACCAGACAACCCGGTGTTAGTTGATCGTTGCCCACGCCGCCCGTCACCGGACCACGCGCCGTGGTGACGGTCTTTCCCAGGGCTACGAAGTACGCCACGGGTCAAACGCCCGAATCGATCCGACCGAAACTGTCGATCGCGGTCGGGATCAGAAGGGGACGGCTCGAAACTTCGAGGATCGTCTGCGCGCCGTTCGGCGTCGCGTAGATGTTCGGCGCCATGTCGACCGCACGCGGAACCGAAACCCGGCCCGGAAGCACCCCGGCGAATCGCGGGTCAACGTCGACCGCCATGGGGACACCGGCGAACACGGTATCGAGTCGGCCACTGCTGGCCATCACGATACAGCTATCGGAAAGCACGAACTGCGTTGACGCGGCGGCACCCGGGATGACCCCCCGTCCATCCCAACTCCAGATTTCGTAGAGATAGGCCCCGATGTTGATCGTGCCCCAGAACTTGCCGCCCGCGCCGCTCGGGGAACTCGGGGCGATAGCGCCAAGATCCATGCGCCGATTGTCCAGATGCGCGCGTACGATCGCATTCGCCAAGAATGCGTTGACGGTAACGTCGCCCATGATCAGCCGGTCTGGCGTCTGCAGCGAATCGGTCCGAATCACGTCGGCCACCGTGGTGATATCGGCGAGGGGATCCGAGCCCCCCGCGTTCCATGCGGTGCCAGCGGTTATGAAGTGAGTTGCCTTCGGCTTGTAGTCGACGGTGTAAACGTCGTTCCCGTCTTTGTCCTTCAGGGTGAGAATACCGGTCTGCAGGATCTGCGACGCCTGCAGCTCGCGGTTTCGCCGAATCTTGTTTTCCAACTTGTTCATGCCGGACATGATCCGCGAAAGAAGGGCCGCCATGAAACCGGTATCGGTCGCTTCGTATTCGGTCTGCCCGGCCGCCCGCTTCAGCAACTCGCGAACGTCAAAGGGCATACCCTCTTGGATATTTGGCGGCGTGAACTCCTTCGTCGTGAACAGGTCATCGGTGTTGTAGGTCGGCCCCTCCAACACGTTCACGACCGGCGAAATGTCCTCGGTACCGCGCACGATATCGATAGCAACTTTCTCGGTATCGCTGATGTTCTCCGGGCGAACCACGAAGAAGCCCGAGAGGAACATATCGGCGTCGCGCATTTCGCGATACGCCGTGAGGAATCGCTTTCGAAAGAGTTCGGTGGCCATGGTGCTGATTCCCCCGGTTACTGGTTGTCGAGCTTCGACAGGTTGTCGCTGTCGAGGGCGAAAATGCCCTGATCTTTCAGCTGATCTTGCACCAACACGGTGACGGTACCGGGGACACCCGAAGCCAGCACGACCAACCGGGCCAACCGCACCTGACCGGTCATGATCGCTTGGAGATTGAAATCGTTCGGAGTGCTGTCGGCCTGCACCGCATCGCCAAGCACCGCAACCGGCGTGCCCACGCCGTTCGCGCCGGCCGCCACGTACGGCACCAACTTGTCATTCGTGCTGTTGCGCGCGAGGATCAGACCCGCCGGGTCGAGCGCATCGGCGGCGCTGGGTGCGTAGACCGCCGGCCCGTACACGGCGTCGAAAAGCTCGACACGACCGAGGTCGTTGTTCTGAACCGTGAGACCCCCAAGAGGAAGATCGGCCATAACCCTTATGCCTCCACCGAACTGATACCGTTACCGGCGTCGAGTTCATCGAAAACTGCGTTGGTCAGCGCGTCGGCGTCGGCTTTGCCTTCGCCCTTGTCGGTCTTCGCCGCCGCGATCCGCTCGGCTTCGACGTCTTCGGCCGCACGGTCGTCGGTCTCGGCTTCGTTGCGGCCGGCGGTGTTGTACTTCGCCTGCACGACCTGACTTGAGTAATCAGAACCATCGGAGATGTAGCCCGCCGCGAGTTCCATGTTTTTGCAGGCGCGACCGGCTTCGATATGCGCAGACACACGGTCCCGTTCGTGCGCGATGCCAGCGGTACGCCCTTCGCCGATCAACGCCGTACACAGCGCCGGATGTGCGGCCCGTAGCTCTTCGAGAGTCATGCTTATTGTCTCCGTTTTTTTAGCCGTCGTACCAGACGCGGCCGGATCACCCGTAACCTGAGAATCCAGGATACCATCAATCATACCGCTTTGTAAAGCGGTTGCCGCGATGACCATACCACCACGTCCGAAATTGGCATTGACATCGGCCAAAGATACCCCCCGCCCTGTAGCTATAACCCCCGCAAATTCCTCATGAATCGGGTCAAGCTGAGCCCTCACATTAGCCACCCCTTTATCGGTTGTGACGTCGGGCTTTTTGTCGGGCGCTTCGGTACTGGCGATGTCTACGCGGCTATCACTGACGAATATAGAGGTTACAACGCCCACGCTACCAACCATCGCGCCGCGGTTGTTCACGGTGATTCGATCGGCCTGACTCGCGAGCCCGAACGCAGCGGAAAAAGCCATGTCCGTTACCTGCGCTTCGATCGGCTTCGCCGTGGCCGCGATAGCTGCGGCGGCATCAAAGAAACCCGGCAGCTCGCCACCGGGTGAGTCGACTTCGAGAACAATCTTTTCGATTTCATCATCAGCGTCAGCCGCGCGCACGCCCGCGATGATATCGCCATAAGTAGTTGAGCCGTCGCTGAAGATGGAAAAGAAAAAGTCGGGGATCTTCGTTAGCGCGCCTATAACCGGAACGTGCGCAACGTCGCCATTCCGCACGAACAGCTCGACGCCTTCGACCGACTGTGACCGGCGTTCGATAAACGCTTCAACCGCCGCAGCGTCGGGCGTAAAACGCCCGTACATATCGCACGCACGATGAAAAAAACCCTCTTCCAGAAACCAGTGACCCCGAAGCATGTCGACCCCCTACGAAATATCGATTGAAAGTTGTAGAACGGTTACGTTTGACGTGCCACTTACGTTGCGAACCTGAAGTCGAATAATGTCATCCTCAACACACTGCACCGGCGTTAGTAACGACATATTGCCTAGTGAGATACCCAGATCCCTCGCGGCTTTTACGCCATCCGACAACACGAGCCCATTTTTTACCGCGCGAAATTGGAACTCTTGAGAAGCCATCGCGCTGACGACAGAGAGAACAGCCAAGAGACGCCCATCAAAAGGCGAAGATCCATTGTAAGTAAGCTCGCCGATTGTCGTGTCACTGACTGACCACAGCGTGATATTTGAACCCGCTACGGCTAGCGCGTTTAGGTTCAAATCCTCCCACTGATTTTGCACACCGATGACAGTTTCTGTCGCGTTATCCAACGCAACAAGTGAACCGATGGCGTGCAATGCGCCGCCGCCCCCAAAAGGTGCAACGTCACCCAACACCGACGCCCGTTTACCCAGCTTTACTAAAGGCATAGCTAGCCTTCCATCGTTACGGCTTCAATGCCGAAGGATACGTCAACGGTTCCAAGAATAGTAATGTCCCCGGTGGCGCTAACGTTCTTAACCCGGATATCTAGGGTCTGACCGCCAATCACCACATACGAAGGCGAGGCCCCTACCCAGCTGTTAGGCGGGCCCGTTTCAGGTACGTAAAGCGACTGACCCGCGCGGGAGTTATCTACTCCAGCCTTAAAGGGGGTAACTGAAACCGAAGCCGTTGCTATAAAAATTCCGGTAAAAGTCACGCTGTACCAATGCCGTACGCGCGTTACGCCGACCGGCACCGTAACCACAGTGGGCGACCCCGGGCTAAACCACCCACCTAGATCATAGTCCCCCGCAGCCCAATCAATAGCTTGGGTAACACCCACGGCGACCGTAAGCGCCGACAGAGCCGTACGATTGAGAACGCAGCCGACAAAGCTACGCGACATGGCGCCGCCAATGATTTGGCCCCCCAACTGCCGCGCTTGTCGGTCGTGCGCGATCAGCACGTTACCGCCTCTAGAGCAAGAGTTGTACCGAATGACTGCACGATCAGCATAGTCGCCGCCGCCATAATGATGATATTCACCTGCAATGCAAAGACGTCCCCAGTGACGACAGGTATGGCGGGCGTCGTAACTGTCCACGTACCAAAAAAACCGAACGCTAGCCGATAGGAGCCCACCCCAAACGGCGGCGTTACTACCAATCCGTTCTGTGTAACTTCAAGCGCTATCTTGTCAGCGGCGCCGAGATTACCTGCAATTTTTATCCCCGCGTATACGGAAACGCGGGTAACACCTTCCGGCACGGTGAAAACGTTCGGCGTTCCGACATCATGCCACCCGCCCACATCTTCCTGAAGGGCATTTAACGTAATCGCATGCACGCCCACACCAACAAGCGTCTGATTCCCCGCGCTAAATTTGATCACCTGCGCACCGCTGTACGTACGAACCATATCATCGGGTGTTACCCGACTGCCGGTTGTGCCTTTAAGTGGGTCTACTCTCAATAACGGCACGTTAATTCCCCGTCACCGCTTCAATACCCATAGCCATACGGGTAGAAGATCCGATCGAGATCGACGCGGGGGTCACCGTGGCCAGCACAGAAACCCCGAATTCGTCGCCGGCTGTACATTCGATCGGCGGCGTTTTCAAAGACCATTCGTTAGCGCCGACGTTCGACAGGGAATAGCCCAACAGCCCGTAGCCTTGTAGTAACGCGCCGTTCAGTGTGGGGCTAAACTGCACACCGTCACCAGCCGCAAAGGATGTAATAAAAGGGCTAAAGTCGGTAGAGATAAAAAACCGCACGCGCGACACGCCTTCCGGCACCGTAAATTTCGTTGGATCGCCGCTATCGTACCACCCGCCTACGTCATACACAGTGGCCAGAAATTTAACCGCGGTGGGGGTATCCTTAAGCACAAACTGCGAAACTACGCCCACCGTATTGACAACCGCGCCTAGGAAATTCCGCGTCGTCTCTACGGCAGACGCAGACGAGCCCAGCAAGCGCGATCGTCGCTGTTGATCGATAATCGACACGGCGCTAAATGTCGACGATTACCGACCAACCGGGCGCCGTCGCTTTCGCGAAGATCGTATCAGTGGCCTTTGTGTTGGAATACTGGAAACCGGCCGACCCTTTCGGAATCACAAGCGCGGCGACGTCTGATTCCGCCTGATTCAAAAGCAGGCGGCCGGTCGGCCCTTCTTTGGCAACTTCAATGATCATTTCAGCCGTGCCTAGATCGGCCCAGACATCTTCAGTGAGTGCTACGAGGGTGCGCGCCATCTTCTTCCTCCCTGTTCACTTCGGCAACCTGAGCCGCCAATATCGCTAGCTCGCCCGGGGCCAACGCGGCCACAGTACCCGGCGGTTCGGGATCGTTGCTGATACCTAGATCATCGTTCATCGTGCGAATCGCACGAAGCTCTTTCTTACGCCGGCGAAGCACCGTCGCGAACCGCACGCCGAACAGGTCTTTAGACGCGCGGTTAACCGTGATCATGTTCGCTTCGATCGCTTCGGTCATGGCGCGAACGTCTTTACCCAAATCGACCGAAGGCTTTACGGGACCTGACCACGTTGCGTGACTCCATGCACCGAAGACCACGTAATCATTCGGGTTGCGTCGCGCCTCCAGAAAGCCCGCCGCGTCGATACGATTTTTCAAAACTTCCCCAACCAACCATTCGACATAGATAGGCGAACAGAACACCTCGCCAAAGTTTTTGCGAATCGTAAGCAAGTATATCTTAAACTCATTGATCGCGGCTTTCGACGCGCTGTAGTTGTTCGAGAATGCGAGCGTAAGGATTTCCGGCGGTACTTCAGAAGCCCACGCAATCGCGTTGATAACTGACGCTTCGAAGGCGCCATAATTCACATTCGGGCGCGACGTGTTGAAACTTTCCGGCTCTTCGCCCTGCTGCAGTTCCTCGTATACGACGCCCGGTACCTGTTCGGCGATATTGAACTCGCGCGTTTCCTGCGAAGGTCCGGTCGACTGCACAGTTACGTTACGCGTCGCGCCGCCACTGAACGGTCGTGTCCCTAGCTTATCTTCGCCCTTCTTAATGAACATCGCGAGCAACGCGTTAATAGTTGCGGCGCGCTGCTCGCTATCGCGATAGCGGTCCAGTTCTTTCAGTGACTGCAAGATAAGCGACAACAACGGTTCGCCGCGTACCGCGTCCATACGGCGATCAGTACCGTACACAAGCCAGGCCATACGACGACCCGTGCGCGCACCGAACGCGGGGATACGCTGCGACGGCTCTAACTTAAGCGGATCAGTAATGTGAAAAGCAATCTCTCGCCCGCGGCTGTCCACCTCAACGCCGTGAATAATCTTGTTCCCGGCGCCGGGCTCAACCCCCATCGGCGTACGAACACGACCGCCACGGATCAGCTGAATAGAGGGGAGCCCAGTGGTTCGGTCGACATGCAAACGCACCAACACGTCACCTTCGACCAATGCCTCACGGCGGGTTTCGGCCTGCAGCTGGGGGAATGTGCGGCGCCGCTCGAAGTCACATAAGGCCGGTGTGTCGCCCCAGATTTCGAAACGCTGTTCAACGTTTTCGGTCCACGCTTCGGCAGTAATTTCGTCTAGCGAAAGCTGATCGTCAATCGGCTCAGCTTCAAGCATCAACCCTGTGTTAATCTCATTAGTCACTAGCCGACGGATTAGACCACGTGCGTAAAGATTTTCGGTGAACAGCTGCGCCGATCGCGTACGCAGTTCCCAATAATTGGGAATATTCAGAAACGCCGGGCCCATACCGCCCACGAATTTTTCGCCCGTCCAGAAGTTGGCAACGGCACTTTGCCGACCGCTCAAACTACCGGCAAAGCTCGCACGCGGGGCCGACACAATATCGGCGCTGTGATCGATCAGGCTGGCCACTATGAAGGGATCAGGCAGTGCCCCCAGCTGCGCCGCGATCGCAAACGGATCGTTCACCACGCGGGCACCCCAAGCGTTGCGCCGCTTCCCGCCAGCCGGGCTTCGAGTGTACAAATGCGATTCTCCAGAGACGAAATCGAATTGTATAGGTCGGGCAAATCGTGCCGGCGGGCAAGCTGGACTGTCTGCCCGGAGTCAATCGAATAACTACGAATGGTCGGGTCAAGAATGGCCGCAACAGCGACCTCCAACTGCGCAAGCTGCGCCTTCGCATTGGTGATCTGCGTTTGCGTTTCGCTGGCGTTCATAGGCCGAACATAGCGCAGCTAGGCGGCCACTTCCTGCGGGTGGTAACTGAACGGCGTTGAGACCCAGCTATCGGCCGAATTCTTCTTTGGCGTCGCGGCGTTGAAAAAGTCAACGTAAGACAACCGCTCAAGCCCCAGCCCATCTACACAGAAGTCCAGCACGATCATATCGAAGGCCGCCATACCATAAACGCGGCAGTCAAAAGCGTGGTTAGGGCGCTGCCCGATCTGTTGCCATTTCCAACCCTTCGGCCGCTTCGTAATACGATCGAGCACCTGCACTTTCTCTTCAGCTTCGTACTGTTTAAAATAATCGTCGCGCCGATCCACAGGGTAATTCGGGTAACCCAGCGGTTGCAGCTGACCCTCATTCCAATCTGTCTTCAGCCACGCGGACAATCGGTTTTTATATAACGATGCGTTGACATTAAACAACGTCAGCCCTAGCTGAGATTCCGACTGACTAAATTCCTTCATTAGCGCGCCTTTGATTGGCATGGGCCGACCCATGACCGGATAAACACCGCCGCTAAATTGTTGACAATACTCATATACGGCATCTGCTTTTTCAGCCCAACCGACGTCAATCAATGTACCGATAACCCGGTACGTACGGTCATCATCCGCAACCCATTCGCGCTCTTCGACCAATCGCGACAGTTCAGCCCAGCACCCCTCACTAGGCGCGCAATCCGGATCACCCTTGAGATGCAACCATTCGATACTGTACGTCTGTCGATCTTGACACCAAGCCAAAATCTCGACGTCTAGGCGGTCCGCATGAACGTCGACAGCGCACGTTAGTAACAACACAGGGGCGCCGGTTTCTTCTACTGCCTTTGTATTCGGAATCTGCCCCTCAGAATAGATTGCGCGGCGATGTGATCGCACGCGTTCGGCGCTTGGAGACTCGCCGCGCTCTTCGAAGGGCAAGCCCTGTTCTAGATTGCGAAACGTTTGGTATTCGTCGATATCGCGCAACCGATCGGCCTTGACGTTCCATGCCTTCAGCCATTTATAAACACTACCTGTCCACGAATACAAGCCCGGCGGAGACAGGAACGCGGGAACGTGGTAACTGATCAATCCTACTTCGTCCGATGTGGACCCCGGCACCCATACACCTTTCGGTAGAAACCAACTTTTATCGTGGTTACGAAAGATCGCCGAACACAGACGACAGCAGTACCCGACCGATTCCTCAACCAAAACGCCACGATCATCTAGGTCGAACACGATGCCGTAGCCCTTGCCGCCCTCGGTTACGCCGTGCCACTTGAGCGGCTGAAACTCGCCGCAATGAATGCAGGGGATTTCGTACACGCGTTGATCGCCCGCTAGATACAGCGGATAGATCAGCGACGTCTGAAGTTTGAGGGGTGTCGACAGGTACAGGATTTTTCGGGTTGTTAGATATGTGTCGGTGCGCTTTTCGATCAGCGCAACCGGGCTACCCTCTTCCTGACCGACACCACCAAGAATCCGCGGCATACCGTCCAGTTCATCTAACGCGGCTTTCTTTGCCGACGTCGAGCGCAGCTTACCCGGGTTACGGGCGCCGACCGCTAGCAGAAAGCCACCGGGGAATTCTTTCATTTGCGCCGTGTCGCCCGAGCGCTTCGACCGACCGTCAGGCGCGCCCAGCAAATGCGACAGCCCGGAGTGATAAAGCATACGGTCGATTTTCAATTGAACGCCCATCTTCGTTAGACCGGCGTCGGCCGAAACGTAGAGTATACCGCTAGGGTCTTCGTCAATTGTAAACCCGATGAAGTTTTCCAGAAGCGCGGTTGTGGCGGCAACCTGCGCGCCCTTCATGACCACGACCTTTCGAGCCGGGTGACTCGGGCTCAACGCATCCATGATCTCTGTCATGTACGGCGTTACCGAGCATTTGAAACGGCCCGGGATGTTCGTTAGCTCGGGGGGCAAGTAACGCTTTTCTTCGGCCCACTCGCTGACCTTCCGCACAACCTTACGCGTGGTCAGGCCCTGCAGCTGTTCGATCATAAAACTTGCGTCGGTTTCGGTTACCGACAGATCGGCGTTGATAATCTTCACGACGGGGGCACCTCGATAAGCCCCAAGCACACGCCACCACTACCCACATCCTGCCCGCAACGCTGGCACCTCGAAGACCCGTTCCAGGGGCGGCCCTGACACTGGACATAGGTTTTCGACGTGTACACCGTGACGGACGTCAGGACGGCGGTAGGGATCTCAGGTATCGACAGATCGGGGTTAATAATTCGCATCCGATACAAGTAGCAGAGCCGGGGAACGTGGGCCCCCCGGCCCCAGGCCGGACTAAATCCTGTCGATCGTCTGCCCGTTATCACCCATAAGAAAACAGGAACCGGAGGGAGTTAGCCAAATCGTCGGGTCCCCTGCCTCACGCTTTACAATGAGAACATTCCAGATCCCCTCCGGTTGACCCGTCCAATCGATGACCCGGATACCGTGGGGTGGCACGAAGGAACCAGGGGGGAAAGCCGCAGCCATCAACGCGTCATTCACCTCCCGCTCTTGGCGTGCCAGCAGATCGGGCTTGAGCCCTTCGGCCTTTGGGAATTGCGTGACGTCAGTTGAGAATGACCGGAGCGCCTCGATCTCACAAACACCAGTCACCCAATAGGTTCGACTATGAACACAAATTTTCAAAGTTGCCATTTTGTCTTTCTTCCTTTCTGTCTATCTGTCTATTGGTGAATGTAGCAGGGCTGGGGGACCTACGCCCCCCGGCCCCTTGGGTCTAGCTCACCGCCTCTTCCTCGCATAGCGCGTGGACAAACCGGGGGCGCCGCGGGTCCGATGGCAGCCGGTAGAATCTCGCATCGTACCCGATTGGCGCGGCGCAGTAACGGCATTCACCTTCGGCTATTTTACGTAGCGCCACGCAATCGGTGTGACCACACTTCACGCAGGGCCCGCGTTCGGTACCTGGCTCTGAGATAAATTCCGATGCCATTCCTGTACCCCATGCACGCTTGATTGCGTGATATATACATCTTAGCAAAACAGGTTTCCAACTTTCGGAGGTTGGGGCACAGTCGAACACGCGGGACGGCGTGTGGCTATCGAACTCGGGCCGCAAATTATTTTCGAAATAAATGATTGCGCTGTGCGGGTCGAACTCGAAGACTAGACCGGGGGACTTTGCGGACAACTAGCGATAACGGCCAGTTCTTCGATAACGTTCTTCTATATACAGCTGTCGCACGCGCGATGATTTTATCCCTAGCGACCACCCAATCTGCGTAAAAGAAGGATGGTACTTGCTTCGATAAAACCTGAAAACATAGATTGATCGGTCGCGTGTGATTCTAGCAGACACCCTCACCCCTCCCTTCCCGCCGCGTCGGCGGACTAGTCGAGCCCCATCTCCCGAAG